>JGI24021J15306_10006366_pt1 | contig 14196 bp, 12 predicted proteins | sample Ectturendosymbi1_FD_15306 | JGI IMG/M metagenome (IMG submission 15306) | reverse complement strand
AGAAAGAAAGGCAAATGCTGAAAAGTGTAAAAGACGTTATTGTTTTGAAATTATTTTGGCGGATTAGCCTAGAAAACCATTTGTTTTCAAAATGGGTCCCGCACGTCTAAGACGTCCCCGTGCAAGCGCAGACAGAGTTAACNTTTGAAGCCTTTTGTACATCCTAAGACAACGGTGNACAACCCGCATGCGGCCTTCGATAATTAAGTTTGCTGCCGTCCACATGTAATTTAAAATATAAGATTTGATGGCCGTGTTGGCGTATATTGAAACAAAACAAACGCAAGGTAAGAAAATCAGTCGACACGATGCGTAACAATCTCGATGGTGATGTCACAAAGAGTTATAGAATATATACGTAATTTATGTTTAAATGTGTTCTGTGTCGGTTCGCGCTTGGTAGTAACCTATACTTTAATTAAGCGTATCTCATAAATATAACTCGAGCTAATTGGCGGCCGTACTTCATATAAATAAAAGTAATGCGGCCGGCAATAGCCAAAGGTTGTACACACCTGTCCTAAGAGAATTAAACCACCACTGAAACGTGAAGTGAAAAATGAAACATTCTTTACATGACTGAGATTATATTATTAAATTTATTATTATAACCTGCTATATGCAGTATACACATATGTCATAGTTAAAAACAGGGATAGCCTACTACATGAAATATTAACATATATGAATTGTTACATCTGCAAAGTGGGGATGTCGTCAAGACTTCTCTTAATTTTTTTGTTTGATCCCTGAAATGAGTAAGGTATTACAGCGAAGTGGTGCGACTTTCCGGAGACTAAAATCCAACAGGGAGGAAATTTTGACGAAATATGCCTGGTCCATATATGCGCATGTAAAGAAAGCAGAAAAAATAGCACGAATAATGATGAGAAAGGTGTCGAAAAGCAGAAAAAGCAAGACTCATTGTATCACGAGATGAAATATCGGACGTTCTGGCCTACGTCATGAAAGCTCCCGATCACTGGAGTTGTTGACAACTGCAGAAAAGATATGGTGAAGCACATTACAGCAACCGTTAAACGTTCCTCTACAAGCACACTGAAATTTTTAAAATGATTTTCTGCAGTTGTGTGATTAAAGACGATAAGAAAAAATGAAATAATTAGACATTCTCCGTAAAACTTTATTGTCTTACGATGCAGTGAGAGCCAGTCAGATGCCGATGATCTTAACAGCCAAGATTGCCCAGGTGACACCAACGCCGAGGGTCAGCCAACATCAGAAAAAGTAATTTCGTCAAGGAAAGATAAAAGAGAACGTCAAAGGAATAAAAGTCGTGAAGATACTTCAGATCCAACTCGTCGCACAATGCCAGAAAATTCGTCCAGAAAAAGAAAATTTGTTCGTAAGGAGCAAAAAAATAAGCAACGCAAACGAGACCAAAGGAGTTCTTCGAGTTCTTCTTAGTCTGTGTTCATCCATTGGAGGATTTCTGATGTGAATTTTACCGCTAACAAATAACACTGTGAGCTTGGAACAAAAATCTAAAGATTCTGCTTGATGTTGGATTATTGCATTGTGACGCACGCTGGTACTCTTGCTAAAGTAACGTCATCCTGAAAAGCACAAAGCAATTTTACTAATGCTTTCTTTTAAAAGTTTTTAAGGATATTTACCCTTCGAGCAAACCGTGATATTTGTATGCCAAGGCTGTAGAAAGACAACAACCATATAAAAAATAAAAGATAATGAAGGAATCAACGTCTTTCCAAATTTATCAAATCTGTTCATTAAGTAATTTATCTGTTTTTAAACTCACCACATCAAAAAGCTTAAATGTGGATAATTGCTGTTGACCAATGCTCCAACGTGTCATGACATGGTTTACCCTGACATTAAAGTTTAGGCTTTCCTTATTTTATTATTGATATAAAATTTTGCGCATTTTTGGAACTAGAAACATTGATATCTGTTTTTTATTACCTTTTTTTCTAGTAAATTTTTTTTAGTTACATGTTCTCTGTTTGCCTTGATGTTTTTGTTTCTATGGTAATAGCGTTCGTAACAAAAGAAATGAAAACTGTGTTTTTGGGAAGACATTTGCCATATTCCAATCCTGACGTAGTTGAGCCAGATGTCTGCTTTAATGGGAATTCAGAAGGTAAAATCAGGTCCGTTTGAATTAGACACCGTTTAATAATGATGTCGGCAGGATTCGCTTTAAAAAACGCATGATAAATAAACTGTCAAAATTTTTCTGTCTATTGACTTATAGGATTGAAAATAGATTTAACGATGCTCAAAACATGTTTGAACACAGCACTTTTTCTGTGTTTTTATTCCTAATCGTCCGATGGTGGCACAAATTTAACCAATAGGTGTGGTAATTATAAGCAACGATGACGCTTCCCTTGATTCCCCGCGTTCGTACCTGCGTGGTTCGCATTCTTGTTGTTTTGACGACTGCCGTGTCTTGATGCGTGTCATTCCGCATTTCAAGACCAGCTCGTGGTCTAGTGGTAAGTGCGTCCGCTTCGGTGCTGGTAGGTCGAGAGTTCGTCTCTCGGCCGGGGCTTACCAAGACCTTGTAAATTGGTACTGCAGCCTTCTTACCAGGCGCACGATGTGCGGAAGAACTGCAGGGAACACACCCAGAACACAGAAGCAAACCAGAAACTGCAAAAACTCAGTCGTGGCGCTGCAAGACCATTGTAGTCAAACAGCGCCAATAACAAACCACCATTAAAAAAAAATCCACATTTCAAACTCATACTGGTCGTTTGCGTGCAGCGAGTTTGCGCAGCGTTTCATTTGTTAGCCTGACTCAGGCATTAGTTGATTAAAGCCTAGTTTATCAGGATGTCTGATTTAGTGCGTCGCAATTTAATCAACTTGTTCTGACGGGACAATGGCTAGCACCAGTCGGTTACTCCAGCCTGCGATTCTAGAAGCTGATCCTAGCGAAGAGCGCTCAGCTAAGATCTACAAGCACTGGATTAGGACTTCCGAATCGTTTTTCTCAGCCGCTCAATCTGCGCTTCTGCAGTAAACTAGCTTTATGGTATAATCACATTTCTCCTGACGTGTATTATGTCCAGGATTGCAACTCCTACGATGTTGCTAGAAAGGAACTAGACTAAGTTTACCTGAGGAAAGATCTAAATGACGTCTATGCTCGTCACCTCCTGCTTACGCGAAAGTAAAAGCCTGATGAAGACGTCGCTCAATTTAGCCATGCAATCAAAGAACTTTCTAAAGATTGCGTCTGTAACGCTCTTACGGCTGAGGAATTGCGTGCTGAATTGGCTCGTGATGCTTTTATAACTGGTCTAGATTCTTCTACTGTCCGTCAAAGGTTACTGGAAGAGGATACATTATCGTTTCAGTCTGCTGTAACTAAGGCGCTTGTCCTAGAGCGAGCTCATAAAAGAGCTTCTTTTCACCTTTCCGATGTTCAATCGTCCATTGCTGCTGGCCACTCAAGCAAATCTTGTTATTTCTGCGTTGGCAAAATCCATTCCCGCTCGCAATGTCCCGCTAAAGACGCCTGCTGCTTCAGTTGTGGCAAACGAGAACATTTTCAGAAGGTTTGTTCAGTCAAACCCAAAGCTCGAGCACAGAAGAAATCTTTTTCGTCTCGAACCGATCGAGCTAATATCGTGAGTACTAGTTTACCAGAGACTTCTACAGACACTAGTTCCGACATTCCAAACACTGTAGCCGCTCTAAATACGCCGTGTCTTCCGTCATTAACCACGCTTACTGTAGCTGCGGTTAAAAATCTTGAACTTGCTTTAATACCTGCTACAATCGAAGGTCTAAAAGTTACACTGCACTTCAGGATTCTGGCGCATGCGACGTGTATCTCAGCGCGGAAATTGCCCAATGTCTCTGTTTAGAACAGTGTTTTCCAGCCTTTTTTTGGCTAGCGCACCCTTTCTGACAAACAAATTTCTATCGCCCCCATACCATGCCTAGCACACATATCAACACAATTTTTTCGTATTGTGTATTTGATATGGTTGAAAATGACTGAAACAAGAATGAGCGCAAAGATGCATTTCACTATAAAACTTAATTTAGTAAATTGACTCATTTAGCAGTCGGAAATTGCTAGAGTTCATGATTTGGAAACTGTTAGAATTCATGACGGGCTCGATTTCGTTCGAATAGCATTACACTTGGACAAGGTGAAGATTACTGATTTGACTTTACTGAGGTTAGTATCATTCCCCTGCAATTGCAAATTAACTTCATTGAACTTCGTGAAGATATCTGTGGACATGGGCGTCGGAAGGATTGTCACCAGGGAGGGACCACTAGGGGATTTGTCCGAATTTTTTTCCAGGGGGGCCAAAAGTGGTGAAATCTATTTTTTCCCACTCAAAACTAAGAAAGCAACCTTTTTTGCTAAAAATTTCAAAATCCAGGGGTTCAAGTCCCCCTTCCGACGCCCATGTCTATGGAATGTGACAGACAAGATGCTGTATCTGTGACACCCTTTGACAGCCACCTTCTGTGTGCAGCAACAGGCGTACAAACTCTCTTCATCATTATCGGAGTGCACCACATTGCCTAAACTTAGCAGAACACTTCTTAACTCTTTGCTGTTCTTTGATCAATCCTTTAATACTCTGCCACGTTTTTAGTAAATCTTGAGTTCGGAGCAGTGCAGGATTGAATTTAATCTGCAGATTTTAGAAGTATTTGAACTTAACTGTGACACTTGCAGTCATGCACTGGCTCTACCATCTCTCTCTCCCTGGATTTCCTTGGCGCTGCTCAAGCTAAGTGCGTTCTGAAACACACTTCTGTTTTCAGGAATCTTTTCGATTCCCTTTAGGTAACTTATTCTTGTTGGCACCTAACACTATCTGTAAAACATTTAAATTGCCTTTCTACTTTCGAATTGAACTCCTACAAGGTTATTATTATATTTGTGATCATTAAACCACTCCATCCAAAAATAGCACACGCTTTTGGTTTCAGGCTGATTCTAAGTGCAAGCGTGCATTCTCACACCTGACCGGTGATAGTCACTGTAACGAAACGGGCATTATTAAGTAGCAATTTACCGTGCCAAGAAGCACAGCTGACGAAAATTTCAATCATAANCATATCATTATAGAGGAGGACAGTTTTACTGTGCAGCTTACCTCAGTGATGGAAACTGCANTTCATCAATTTATCTCCTAGCATTTCACCTCTGTTTTGTTTCCAANACGCTAGGTTTTNATTTATAAATTACATGCATACATGTCTGTTGATCATACTGTTTTTTGACATTTGGTCACTCAAAGTTAGTAAGACAACAGAAATGCAATTATTAACTGGGTCTCCTATCGCCCCCCAACCGCCGATTTCTGCTTCACCGCCCACTTTGGAAACAGCTGGTTTAGAACCTTCCGGTCCGCTTGTGAAAGTGACGTTAGCTTCTGATTCCACTTCCACTGTATCTGATGGGTTTGTAACGTCTATAATTAAATTGACTGCACGAATATACTCTCTCGATTTCATGGTAGTTAAAGGACTTTGTACCGATGTTATCCTCGGTCAACGGTTTATGAAGCGACACAGAAACGTGGTATTCGCAACAGGCGGTTTGGAGAATGATTTGTGCTGGGAGATAGCTCTGTTTGTAGAGTCGCTGCTTCCAAAACACCAACTCCTCGTCTGTTCCGAAATCTACAGTCGGGTGTAAAACTAGTAGCGACCAAATCTTGTCGATTCAATGCCGATGCGGCAATTTTCTCAAGAACGGTATCATTGTACCATCTTCCTCACCTTGGCGAGCTCAGGTACTCGTTGTTAATGATGGCCGCCACAAAAAGCGTCTAGTAATTGATTATTCGAAAACCGTTAATAGATTCACGCTATTCGATGCTTATCCTTTTCCTCGAATTGATGATCTAATCAATAAGATTGCGAAAGGTCGCATATTCAGCGCTTTGGATTTAAAGTCAGCTTATCATTAAATCCATTTGCACGAAAAGGATCGAGAATTTACTGCTTTTGAAGCGTGTGGAAAATTATTCCAATATCAACGCTTACCTTTCGGCGTTACAAATGGTGTTTCTGTTTTCCAACGAATGATTGATTCTATTATTGATAAAGTACGAACTTTCCGGTACTTACGCTTACCTTGACAACGTCACTGTTGTGGGCACTGAACAAGCAGACCATGACAGGCGTCTTGAGGCAGTCCTTCGTGCTGCCGAAGCTGAAAACCTCCAACTTAATGATGCCAAATTTGAAACGGACAAATCTGAAATTGACTTGCTCGGGTACAGGATGTCGCACAACTTAATTCGACCCGATCCTAAACGCCTCGAACCGCTCATGAATCTGCTGGTTCACCAATCAAAAGGTGAATTGCAACGCGCTGTAGGCCTGTTTGCTTACTACGCTAAATGGATAGTGAACTTTTCGTCCAAAGCTCGACCGCTGCATCAAGCATTGAAATCCAATGTTTTGCCTCTTTCTGCCGCAGCGATTAAAGCTTTCGAGTTCGACAACTGCATTCCAGCCTTGTTAACGCCAGTCTTACTTGTATTCGGGATGACATGCCCTTCCGTGTTGATTGCGACGCCTCTGAGCATACCACTGCAGACATTCTCAGCCAAGCTGACCGGCCTGTCGCATTTTTTTCTATAACTTCATCGAAGTCCGAAGGTTCCTATCCGATTGTCGAAAAGGATGCGTTAGCCATTATTGAGTCTGTTCGATATTGGTCGCATTTTTTGCATCGCAGCCGTTTTCTTCTCGTGACTGATCAGAAGGCGTTAAGCTTCATGTTTTGCCAATCGGGTCGGGGCAAGATAAAGAACACCAAACTTCAGGTGTGGCGTGCCGAATTGGGCAATTTGAGTACGATATCGTTCATCGTCCTGGTCGTGATAACGTTGTGCCTGATGCACTGTCTCGCACCTCTTCGACTTCATCAGTTACTCTCAATACGGCTCAAAGCGCATTGCCCGATCTTACTGGCATGCACAAACAACTTGGCTATCCGGGTGTCACTCGACTGCTCCATTTCATGCGCACTATAAATTGTCTGAACAGGCGTGGGAGACCGTCCTTCCGGAAGCTCTGCATTCCCTAAGGTCGTTGTTATGCACAGCTACGAATGCTACGCCCCACGAACGTTTTCTACTCTTCGATCGACGCTCAATGCTTCGGCAATTTTTGCCGAGTTGGCTGATCCAGCCAGGACCTGTGATGTTGCGCAAATTTGTTCGAAACAAAAGTGAACCTCCCTGTGAGGAGGTTGAATTGTTGGAAGCCAATCCTACGTTTGCTTACGTTCGCTTCCCTGATGGAAAAGAGTCGAGCGTTTCAAGTCGAGCGTTTCGATCAAAGACCTATCTCCATGTCCGTCTTTTGATATGTCCTCTCGTCCATCTGTCGAAACGTTTGCAGATAATATTCCGGAAAGTTCTGTCCCAGAACTTGGTAGAGAGCAGGATGTGACTGCTACGCCTGTGGTAAAGGAGCCTGACGGTGGATCGTCCGGCGTAGATCACGAGTCAGCGGGAGTCAATACTATGCCTCCGAAGAGGTCTACACGCTTCAGGAAAGATCTTGAAAGATACAGAGAGTGGGTTTCGTAGTACCTGCAATAGCGTGCATGTCGTAATGACAATTTGTGTATATTTCCGCTGTACGCTGGCGGTGTGATTTGCGTAAGTTTAACGAGTGTTTTATTTTGGATACGCCCTTTGTTTTGTTATATTTGTTTTTAGCGGGGTAGATCGTGGTAATTATAAGCAGCGTGGCTGCTTCTCTTGATTGCCCGCGTTCGTAATTACGTGGTTCGCATTCTTGTTGTTTTGACGACTGCCATGCCTTGATGCGTGTCATTCCGCATTTCAAACTCATACTGGTCTTTTGTGTGCAGCGAGTTTGCGCAGCGTTTCGTTTGTTAGCCTGACTCAGGCATTAGTTGATTAAAGCATAGTTGATCAGGAAGTCTGATTTTAATGCGTCCCAACTGGCTTTCGGAAAGCAGTTCACCTATGAACCAGCTTTTTATGCAAGCATTCGAAGTTTGGTTTGTCAAAACAATCTTTTCATAACATTCATTGCAACATGCACACAAACCACAATACAAAAAACTGAAGGAATAACACAACCCACTTCTGATATGTATGGAGTTGAACAAATATATATTTCGCTAAACACGCGTAATTGTTTTATTTGGTATAAAAAATCTCGAGGCAAATCCAAGCATTGCAAACGTTATTATTGGAAAAAGAAATTTTTGACCGGTGAATTTTGGAAACATGTGCCATGCCATATGACTGGTTAAGGCTTGAAATCAAGGTCGTCAGTTAAAGTTTTTCCAGGTGGATAGGATAAAAACAACAAAACAACAACAGTTTTTTAAACTGCTTTTCCGTATGTAGTAAAAATGCAACACTTTAAATAACAAAACAAAAGCACTGCTTGATATTTTGATCCCAAGGAAAATTTTGGACATTTGGAAAACCAGTGAGAAATTTAAGATTTTATTCTTTTTTTCCGAATACCACATGTGCTTTGATCATGATTAAAATTCTACGATAATTGTATTTTTTCGAAGTGACAAAGCTAAATTTTGAACAACACGTATAAGCTTGCTTCAATGTTGACAGCAGCAAAGGTTGTCGTATGTTCACAGCAAACTTTTCAAAGCAAATATCTCACAGTATACGTACAGTATAACGTTAAATAGAATTTTAAATAGCATTTGTTATTTTCAACAACTGGCTGCTGAAATGCCGCATGAGATATGGGTGCCTTTGGTTTTGTGATATTTTGGTTTTGAAAGCGCTGCAGAGGTGTCTCCGTTTTCTTTACAAACCCATTGCAATCATCCTAAGCCCCGCTAAGCAGCACTTTCCCCCAGCAGAGTAGATGCAGGGACGCGTTCACAACTTACGCAAAAAAGCGCGTCTAAACCTTGTGACAGTGCACTTTGTGCGTGTAGGTTCTGTTCATCCTTCTTATTTAACAACATGTTAAAATGCTAACCAGATGCTTAAGCAATTTATTTATTTACATATTTATTCATATTAAACGTTATGAGATGTGAACGGTGAACTCGAACTCTACGGATACGTGACATGCATGATCCACAATACACATGGAAACTGCACTGCATTAAAGTTTCACAGATATGCATTTGTGTAGGTGCAGTACACAAGGGGAAAATGCAAAAGTGTGCATGAAATGAAGTTTCACTATACTCGCAACTATGATATGTTCACAGGCCAAGCCCACGTGCATCCAGCACAGCCATAAGTTTGATGGAGTTGCCAGTGATGGCGTGACTCGAGTCACGTTAAGAAACGATTTTGTGATGACTCGATTTTTTTACTAAATGGCTCGACTCGACTCACAATGAATGACTCGAGTCAGAGTCATTTTTACAAAATTTCCATACGTCTTATTGACAAACACAGTTTGCACACAAAGAAAAAAGCTTCTTTGCTTCAGTGACGCGTGATTAATATTGACACAAATTTTCTTTTGTGACTGCATCAAAATTTGCAGCTATCTGAATGTTTTCCCGCTTTTCAATATTGCCTGTTCATACTATTTAGCAACTACTCTGTAATGTGTTCTGACTAACCACTTTTGTGTTCTTGTGATATTTGATTAATCCCTGCATTGACGAGTCTAAATCAAACACTCAAATAAACAAAATTATCGGAAAATGTTTTCATTTTTAGCTCTTAGCTATTGTCCATAACTTTTTAGTTAGTATATTTCTCATTTTTTATTTATATGCGTCAAATGAAAACTATTTGGAACAATTTGGTGTGAACATTTTGGTATTTAGAAAGGATACAACACAGGGAAATGTTTCATTTCATTTGACTCGACACTGACTCAAGCTTGCAAACTAACGACATGAAATGGCCACAGTTTTTGTGACTCGACCAAGTCATGACTCCACTCTGACTCCAAGTTTTAAATGACTCTGACGCGACTCAGACTTGAAGGGTTTGTAGCTCGACTCGATTCATGACTCGACAAATATGACTCGGCCACATCATTGGAAAATGCAACAAATTTTCGGGGCGCACAGGATGCCCTCGTTGGCTTTTTGTGGCCTGCCGCCGCGTATTTGAGACCCTGCTCTAGATAGAACAATGTTTCTTGAACATTTTTGGGTCACGGCTCCTAGTTCATTCTAATAAAAGTTACAGACCCTTCAAGAAAAGTTGGAATAAAGATTCGAAGTTAAGTTTTAATCATCGTAGTAGTAATCGATATGTGTGAAAGCTTATGAACCTTTTTTAAAGTCAGAGTAAAGCCTATGAAGGCTATAAATTACGTTCATGGACCGATTAAATCACATTGACGGGCCCCTTATTTATGTGTTCACGGAGTTGGATTCCAGGTTAAGAACACGTGCTCTAGTAACTCTTGCACTACTTGGGGCCTTGTACACTTGACTTAAATACTGCATGCAAGATGCAATTCGGACCAAAAGTAAACAAAAGAAATGGCATACCAAAGGTGACATAAAGTCATAAAAATGTTGTATTTCTTACTAAAGCCGTATTTCATTTCAGGGGAAACTTCCTGATTAAGTTTGGAGGAAAGGGCATCTTCTATGGCGATAGGCTTTAACTGTTTGATACGCAAGAAATCAAATTTCATGATAGACAAACGCATCCACAATAAGACCTGTCAAAACTGGTCACAACAGTCATTGGTGTAGGAGGGGGGGGGTTCAGGGGTGCAAGCGCATCCCCCAAACTTTTGAATTGGTGAAAATCCGGGAAAAATCACTTAAAATCCGGGCAAAATCCGTGGAAATTTGGGCAAGATGTGTGAAAACCTTCGCAAAATCGCTGTACGTGCTTTGATTTTTCCAAAAATGGCCTTGAAAAAATGCGACCGAAATGAAATGAAATGCAGTCGTTTCTTTGGAGTTTTTTTCCGGCAAGTTTGGTGAAATTTGGGCAAAAATCCTTCGCACCCCCAAAAAATTGCCTGCTCCTACATTTATGACAACAGTCCTGTTGCTGCTGCGAAGAGAAACGTCGTTTGCGCGAACGTAGGCTACTTGTGTGTACAGGATAATCGTAAAATCTATTTATACTGTTCGGATCTCTGTGACGTTTTGTTTTAAATGAAAAAATTCCGTTTTGGCTTAAGAGCCACCCACGGGGTTCATGTAGAGCTGTTAGAAATTTTATATGAGAGTTTAGATAGAGATTTTATGGAAATCCAACTATGATTATATTGAGAAAATTCTATACCAGCCTTGAGGCCCAAGTGTTCTAAAAGACTATTGACCCGCCTTGCAAAATTTGCTTCGGAGGCCCTGTGCTAGTGGCTAACAGCAATAAAAAGGAAAAAAAGTACGTGAGGCATTTTTGTGAAGACGCGCTTTCTGGGATCTTACATGCCTGTTGAAGCACTTCCCTCCACTTTGAACAGATTTGTCCAGATGAGCAGAAGGAAGCTGAGAAGACTTGCTGTAACAGTGTCATTGCTTAAGTATCCACTACATAGGCTAATAATATTTGCGCATGCCGTTGATTTCAAAGTATCTACAGACTACAGAATACAATTCTCTTTAAGGCGTTTTCTTTTATCTGCTGAAGTTACATTGTCATCAGGCTTAAGGCGCGAGAAGAANCTGCCTGNCCCCAAATCAACAGCGAGATTAAGTGAAAGCAAAGGTTTAATCTGGGTTGACTTTCTAAATAATTTTGGATATCAAAGAAGACAAAGCTAATGTGGCCACAAAAGCTGATGATGCAGTGTTGGGCAACTGGTATCGCTTTTTTTGTGTGTAATCGGTAGAATAAGTGGCATTATCATGTGTGGTGAACATTATTTCGCTTGGCAACATCACCATACCAACTCGTGCCAAACAAGGAAAAGGCAAAGAACTGATTTGTACACGGAAGGAGCTGAATTACCACGCAGCGTTGTTTTCCATCTCTGGCATTACGCCGACAATGTAAATAAACGAAGTCGTGATATGCGTTCCAGCAATAGCTCGGTTCAGTTGCCATGGCACGTGGGTTCGCACAAAAGACGTGAAGCTGGTTTCTGAAGCTTAGCAGTCGCGATACCCGAAACTTGCGCAGGCCTTAAGAGGTTGATATCTGTTAAACGGATGAGGCATTCTTCCCAGATTGGTGCCACGTACGCTGGTAAAGCTAGCTTGCTGCTTGCTATAGAAAACCGCGCTTCTCAAAAAGTGAGCATGACGATTGCAATGCTCGGTAGGATTTGGTAGCCTCTCAGCAAGACCTAGACTTTCGCAGTAGGGTGAATACCAACGAAAATTATAAAGTGGTAGGATGAATACTAACGAATGAATTGTATGTAGGTCACATCGAACTTATCCGACTTTGTGAGGGGAGTAGCATGTTACAAAATTTATTTTTACTAAGACGCTTTATTTTTGACAGAGACAGTTTCAGATTTTGTTTATGCAATTAACCTGGTAAGATCTGTTATTAAAATGACACACGTTTCTCCGCAATTACCCCCTAGAGATGCTCCTAATGAGAAAATGGTGATAGACCTCTACGAGCAAATTGACGTTCTACCTCCAGTTCGTCCTATGTCAGGATCAGTGAGAACAGTGATTCCCATTGAAATGGCTCAAAAGTTGGATTCCATTTTGATGACTGTCCAAAACATCGACAAAGGCGTGAAAATTTTGAGTCAGCCTCCTCGACCACCCAAGTCATTTCAAGCTCCGAAGCCAGAAGTTAGAAATTGTGAGTTCCTCGAAATTTCGCAGTTGCTTTTTCGTTTTCATCAAAATAATATTCGTGTTTTAATCTTGATTGTCTGCATTGCCAGACCGGCGTTAATAGCGTTTGCGGCATCCGCTGACGCTAGTCTTTCGACGCAACTCTTACCCACTCAAGATTACGCACGAATACTATTTGCTTAATATTCATAATAAAAAATCTTTCAGGTTAACCAGCCCTTTCAAAGAAAGTATTGCTTCAGTACATATGGGTGGCGGAACCTTTTTCAAAGTGGGGGGGCACAAATGCACGTCAAAAGATATTGAACATCTTTTTTATTTAGGTTGGCAACTGTGCCGTCACAAAAATTTAAATATGACATCATTATCTACATTCCATATGAAGGCCTAATTTACACTATTTTAGACAAAATCACACTACCATGAAAACGCATCGGTTAGACACCTGAAATTCAAATAGGCTGTTACAGGGGCGACTCAGACCAGCAGCGTCACTCGGGATCATCACGCATACTATACTGACTGAATAAAACCGTTCGACGCTTGCGTCACTGAAAATTTCCATTTGCTTTCATTGTGGATGGCATTATCGTTGCTCTGTGACGTTGATTACGTAACAATAAATAAGAAGTTCTTATGATAACTTCTCCATTGTTGAGTAAAAATGAGCAGTAATAACGCCAGTAAGGCCTCTGCTTAATAGGCTCATTCATTTTAGCCGAGTTATTGGACAATTTATCGTTCGTTTGAAATTTATTTTCGAAATGGGAACTGTCCACTAGATTGGACTTAAAATCCAATGTTCTATACAAATCCATTGCTTAAAAAAATTCAGTCCGATATGAATTATGTTTTCAAAAATGCTTAGTTGCATAGGGCAGCACGAGCTCTAATGGATGAGCCAGAGTAAAGCGCGAGGGAAGGAAGTCGAGACAACGCCTGCTACCAACGATATTGTTTTATCCAGGTCACCTATAACATGAAAGCGAAAGGCAGACGCGGATTTACCATTAGGCTAAAAAGGTTTAAGCCTAGGGCCTCCGATTTCGGGGCCACAAAATTTGGGAGTAAGGACAATTTCCAGCATTTCTGTAAGCATTTATATTTGTATTCTTGTTTTGGTTCAATGCACGTTTTTTTTTATTATGCTGCTAACAAAAGATCTCTATATAGAAGAATGAGCGCGAAAGATTGAAGTGAATGACGATGAGCATTCTCTTATTATGGCGTTGAGAATTGGTTATTGTTACGTATAATGTGTGGGGCAAACCGCCTGAATCAATTTTTGAGATCACACAAGGCCAGTGAGGTACTCAATAAATATGTAATGTGAGCGTGGTCAAATAACTTAACCGCTGCATTTTTCGTTAGTTTCATTGTGACTGTTTTTGTTCCTGATATCGAGGCAATTCAGAATAAAGTACTGTAATATGTTTATGAATTGGAACAACTTGTTCAGTGAATGTAACGAGCACGTACAGTGCTAATTTGTATGACATCAG
>JGI24021J15306_10006364_pt1 | contig 14198 bp, 5 predicted proteins | sample Ectturendosymbi1_FD_15306 | JGI IMG/M metagenome (IMG submission 15306) | reverse complement strand
CGCGCGACGTAAAGGTCGTTTTGCAGACCTTCGCAGGGCCTTTCAACAGAGAAGCGTTTCACTGAAGATGATCCCTGATGCGGCGACGTTGTGACTCCGGCAAAACCGATTTCGCGTGGATTTTCAATGATCAGCTTCTGTCGCGGATAGGCGCATGAACATTCGCAGTGTACACGTCACGTCATCCTTTGCAAAAATGCAGCACGCGATAACAAATAAACTTTGCATAGCCATGCCTTTTGTCGTGAATGCGGCTCGGCTAAAAATCTGTTTTGCACAAACACGCAAATGGAGTGAGGTACCGAATAATCTAGAGTTAGTATCAAATAATTTTTGAAACTTGTCGCCAAATACTGCTGTGGAAGAGCAAACCACCGCCACTATGAACAAAGCGAGAACAAAAAAGATTTTAGGAGAAAAGTCAGTGCTATACTGTAGTTTCGCAGGAAAAGCAGTTATCACTTCGATAGTATATTTGCAAGTCACTTGTTGCTTCGTAAGATGCTGATGAATTTTAATGTTTCAAGAACTTGTTTGTTAGTAATAGGTAGAAGAGAACTACAGACATGTAATCAAAACATTACTAAATTTTTTACTTTTGCTCTTTCGAAGTATAGCAAGAAGTGAGTTCATTTCATCTCAAGATTGCAAAATTGATGGTAAAGAAGATAGTTTTAAAAGTCTTGAGAATGAACCTACCCAGCCTAAGAGTTAAAAGATTTTTCCAGTTGCATAAAATCATTGGAGCAAGTCAAGTTATTTGAATACCGTCGTGGACCATTATGTCTCCCCTTTGCAACACTGCATATTTGCCTCAGAATATCAATAACAGAAAAATATGTATAATTCTGAGCCATCGTCTTGTGCATTGTAAGGAACGGCATAAACGTTTGGCAGCTTTTATCAAGTGTATGTAATATCTACGTTTTTTCCTAATACTGGTCAAGTTAGTGCTACTTCATGTTTCAAGTCTTGCTTTAATATTTACCTTTGTTTTGAGTGAATTCAAGTTTCGGTACTTTTGATGTCATTTAACCCCAAGAGCCACATAAGCAAGGAAGCAGCATGTAAAAGAGTCATTAAACACTAATCAGTTTTAAGACCAAATTCAGCAATCCTAATAACGGCTGAAATGGTGCTTTTTGAGGAAAACAAACGCACTGGTTGGTCATGGCTTGCGGTAACTTCAATAACGCCGCAACTTAACGGTAATCGTTCGTGCAAAGCTCTACTACCGAACGACTTATCGGTCATTATTACTATATTAGCTCCCGCGGTCATTACGATAGACGAATATCTTGCGCTCTTCTGGCTACGCAGATATTTATCGCATTCCCGCACGCCGCCGATTGGCACCGCGTTTCTGTTCTCCGATCCAACCACCCCGCAGCAACAACAAAGTACCAATACGGTTGATTGCAGCTGTTTCTCTGCAACGTTTACAAGAAATGATGAACTTGCCTGTTTTGATAAAAACGTGATCGGCTTTCCAACCCAACTTCACTGAAGTGACCTATAAACAAGTAAATTCTATGCAAATGAGACGTTGCGCTTGCTCAGTCCGGTCGCCTGACTAAGTGACCAAAAATCTCACAGCTTCATTGTCAAAACATTACCGCAGGCAAATAAGAGGTTGTGGCAAGGTGCCATTGCGTCTGAAGCGGTGAAAATCAGGTTGAAACAGTTAGACCAAATATACTGTATTTGTTTTGCAAGCAATTTGTCAGCAGATCAAGTGAACACGTAACAGAAAATGTTTCGTCTCATCTGCTTCAGTTTGCTTGAATTTCTTGTTGGGATCAAGCGAAAGTTTCTCAACATCATAAAATGTTTTTGTGTTACAGCCATGTGAGCAACAGTGAGCGACGAGATGCAGCATCATCTTAGGCAGTGCCTCCATCAATCATCTTTGTTCAGCACCTGCATGAGCCTACGTGTCTCTTAATGCACAACGTATCCTGCGTTCAACATTCTACCGGACGACGAACACCATCAAAGGTGCTGACTAGAAAATCTCCCGTCCATACCAGTCACTGTTTTCGAAGAAACTCTTACGTTTTTGAGTGAATCCGGGCACTTTTCGATAAAATGCTGCCTTTTCTCGTGCTACAAACGTTTCATTATGTCTCGCAAGCGACACCAAGCGGACATAATACACTTCATTGGTTTGATGAGCAACAGGGTTTTCTAAACACACGGGAATACTGCACGTTTTCTTTGCAAGCAATGGCTGCATTTTGAACTGTTTTGTCATCTCAGGTACATCAGATTGCATTGACGCTATGTTAAATCTTGGTTCCTATTACACATTTCAAAACACAAACAAGAACGTCAGTCTTGCTGGTCATCCCTGCGCACTTGCTGTGGTAGTACACATGCTAGCATTGGAACGTTACAGAAAATGCGACAGTAATTTGGTGCTATTTAAAACCGAAGCAAATTTAGAGCGCATGAGCCCGCACAAGTTGACGGCGATTTATCACAAAATTGTGGGCTGGAATATTTCAAATGCATTAAACAATCCAGGACGTTCGAAAATGACCCTTTGAAATGCTGTCACTACCCAGTTGAGCAAATCTTGCTTAAACTTGTTCCATACGCGATGGCAAATGTGTGCCTTTGCTCGGAGTCACAGCCTGTGATTACAGCTCCAATCAGGAAACAAACCGAACGCAAAAGGCATCGTCGAGGCTGTTTTCGGGAATTTTACCTCAGGGAGGCGATAATGCGATTGAACACGTGTTAATCCCATTCCGTGCGACGTGTCTCAAGGGGAAACGAAAACTTGGTGTCACTGAAACGTGTTGACGAATCGCTCGCGAGAACGATAGACTTATGCTACAGCGTGATTGTCACAAAAAAACATAGGCAAACATGCTTAGTACAATGTTAAACTACTTGCATGTCAGCGTTTGTCTGTGTAGTTCTATGCTTGCTGATTGCTCGACATGATGGAGAGCCTAAGTGGATTTCGCAAAGTGAACGTGATATGTCGATGGCATTGCACCTGACCTCTGCAAAGGTTAAATACTACTTCCAGTAATTTAAATACCCGTTGACGAAACAACCAAGTTCCAACAACTGCTGTTTTTCAACAACTGCTGGATTCTACGCCTTAAAAAGGAAATTTGAGAAATCCGTGCCTAGCCCACCTGTCGCAGAAATCGAAAACGATGATATGTTGAGTTTTGGTGGGAGAACTTTTTTCACCGCTTTTCTACGGCCTATAGATAAGGATTTCAGAAGCTCTATCCTATCATGGTTATGCCAACTCTATTTCTTATACCTATAAGAAACTTATCTGTTGTAATTGCCTGTGATTTTTTCCCGCATTGCGCAGGACCAGTCTGGCTCATACACGTGGTTGCTAGTAATGACCAATCGGTAACGAACAGTTCACTCAAGTTTTTCTTTTTCCCTCTTTTATTCTTGTTGTTATTCGTGTTGATTTTCGATCCACATAATACTATCTCGTTTTGTTAAAAGTTACAATTATCGCATCCGCATGCAGATCGCGGTCGTTCTCGTGGTTCCACAATTTTCTTTTTTCCAATCGAAGTGTTTTTTAAACATGACCTAATCGAACAATCATCAAGTGTTCAGTGATGTTTTATCGATCAGGAAACTACACAGGGCAGCAAAGTAAGCAGAAACCAACATACAGGGCAGGAAAACGAAACATTTTGTTGCTGCTTCATCGAGAACAGCAGGTCAGGTATTTCGTAGTCAACACAAACGTAGAAATTTCACGTGCATTGTGGTGGTTTCCGCAACTACAGTACCTGACATTAAATTGTTTTTCAAATTATTACATATGCCTTGCCTGAAATATTCTATCAGTCTGGTCATAAATAATTGGAAAAATCGACTAATTAATTTCCAAATTTCTCGTGACTCAAGAGTCAAATTCTTACTTAAATGAATTTTCGTAGATTAGCAAGTAGACAGAGGCGACCATTTTTGCAAATAGACGTTTTTATGCAATCTGAAATTTACAGTATCTCACTGTGAGATTAAACAGTGAACTTACCTGTGTTGCGAATTCCTCGACTACAAAGATTGCGATATGCTAGAAGCAGCAAGGAAAGAAAAGTTTGGTGTGGCGATGTGTTCAAAATATTTGCACTGTGTTGCTATGCCAATTGGGAGAGAAAATGTTATGCAGTGGAAGCAAAGGTGAACAATTTGAGAGCAATTTTGAAGTGATGATATCAGCTATTTTTCCATGGGTATATATTATTGCAAATTTAACTCCCGCTGCGTCTTAACCACAACTGTCTGTTTTATAAAAACTGTAGAACCGTACCTTGAAGTTGGCAAAACTTGGAAGCTGTATAAAGTCTAAAACCGTATTAGAAACAACAAGGTAAAACCCGCAGACTTTAAAATAGCCATGATGAACTTTTCCAAATAGCCATGCTTTCATCTTCAGCCAAACTCGTTACATAAGCCTTTAAAGAAGAACGTCCTACTTGTGCATGCAGCACTACTCAACCAGCAGGTCTTCTAGGAAAGCATGTTCTCACATCCAGCAGCCTAATCTAATGTGCCAGCACACAACTGCAGCAAACCAAATGTCAGCTTCTGGAAATATGGGACCAGGCATAAAATACTGTAATAACTATAGAATGTCGAGAAAGGTCAAAAAGTCATGTGGCTGACGTTAATTGAAAGCTCTAGGTTTTATGTAGGCTTTCCAGGAATCAGCCGACTGGGCTCTGCTTTCACCTTTTTGTTATGATTCCAACTTGCACATACCTGTATGCATTCACTTCACTCCACAGGTGAAACAAGCAAGAAATCTATGGCAAACTTTTAATAAGAAATCGATTTCACGTAACACTACACATCGTCAGTCTTTACATCTTATTTAAAAAATCTGTTTACATCTTATTTTAAAAATCTAAATAAAAATAGCGCAAAACAACGATATCTTACGCATATTACAAATTGACGTGAAGATTGAAGAGAGACAAGGAAAACATTAAAAAACTTTTCTAAATTAGATCCCTATATAAAATTTTAGTTTTGTGGATCTGGTGAGGTCGCATCCCCTGAACCCCTCCCCTTGTACCCATGCCTCGACGCAAGAAATGAAAATTGGTAAAAACTAAATATTTGTTCTGTGTAAAACCTTGTTCATAGAGTTTCATTTTGCACTGATGGGAAAAACTAGGTTCCTCCGATTACAAAGAGCAAGCTTGAAGACGTACCTCAGGCTTCTAGCTTAATATATCTATTACGGATATTTAGCTATAAGAATTGAATGTGAAATTCTCTCTACACATGATTGACACAAAAATTCTCATTCTAAGGTCTGCATCAAGCTCCAAGAAAAAAATTTCAATTAATTTTTAGAGGAAAAAGACCAGCACCACAAAATCTGTGGCAAGTCATATCATATATTTTATTGAAAGCTGGAAGTTGTCGACAGTGCACAACTTTTGTTTTACTCAGACTAAAAATGACTTAAATTTTTGGTCATTCTGAGTTCTCACATAATCCCTGAATTACAGAAAATAAATCATGAATAGGTTATAGCAGGAAAAATAAAAAAAATTGAACAATATGCCATCATGGATACAGAAGCAAAAGAAAGCCTACGGCAACATCAAGCTATACTGGAGCACATGCTTGTAAACACGAAGAAGGCTGTACAACGAACCACTGGAGTATAAATTTCGACAGCCAGTAGGCAAAAATCTCTGGCATCACAGCGACAGACAAAATAGCTATTTCTGCTGAAAATCTTGGAGAACGTAAAAAAACTTGTCCCATTCCAAAACCGCCTTCGAATGATCTGCAAGAAATGGTAACTACAAAATGATTACAGAGTTGTGGTGACTGTAGATCATTTGTTGTGTAATTGCAGCGCAAACATGACTTGATTTGGTGACTGCTGGGTAATCTGAGAATTTTTATGAATACTGAATGTGTGTTTCAACAGACTTTTCAAAAAATATAACTTTTGAAACAAAAATTCAACTCTTTTGTTATCTAACTAACTATATTTTTTTTCGGTAAAAATTTCAAATAGGTCACAAAACATCTTATCTGCTTTGTGTACGCGTCCAGGTAGGTAATCTGTTATTATTTGTTTTTTTCTCCAGAAAATATATATTTTTAGTCTATTGAACGGTTAAACGAAAAATGTGATTGAGCTGGACTCACAGCACAAAATGTATTTCCTCCATTGTGTAAAACTCACCATTGCTGTCTCGAGATATGTGTGCGAGGAAAAAAAACTCAAAGGTCATTAGATGTGTTTATGAGGTAGTTAAATTCCAAACTCAAAATAACTAGCCTTCATCAAAAACGGGCATGAATGGTTTTATGATCAAAGTAGGCACTACCGGTCTCTGTATCAGTGTTTGTGATTTCGCCAGAACACGAAATGTGTAAAGAAACATTCCAAAACAAGAAACGTATGAATAAAGATTTATTTTGCAAAGTCATGGTCCATGTCACATAGGTATAGTGGGTACTCGATAAAGAGATTTATTGAGATTATTTTTGAAACGAATATTTTTGAGAACATTCCTTGAAAAGTTTTATGCAAAGTTGATTGTAACTTTGAAAGCACCTATAGATGAAACTTTCGGCTTTGGAGAAACAATATCAAATGAGGGTGCGGCGATTTTCCAGAGTTAGCAAAAATGTACAAAATAGCACAAAATTTAACAAAAGCTAGTGCACCAATAAAAATATCGGCCCAATGTCTGTTCTACTAACAACTTCTTTTCGGCTGCAGTACTCTTCGAGAAGTTTTGCTCCTGATATTTTTAACTATGTTAGAACTGGCTCACACACACGTGGTCCATAAGCAAATTGTGGAAAACTGGCTAAAAATAGTTATATAAATGTTGTGCTAACTATACGTCTTCGCAGAAATCAAAATTTTTCTGAGGTGTTTGTATGGCAAATGGCTTATTGAAGCCTCAAAACTTTCACGAAAGAGCATGCAGCTTTTTCACTAGTTCTGACGTAACATACTGTTCTTTGCTTCACTCTGTGCCTGTACCACACAGGCCCGTAACCAGCTTGGAACACAAGGAGGGGCGAAGAGTTTTCTTAGAGGGGCCCAATTTTTTTAAACTATGTCCAATTAGTTTTATACTATGTCCAACACAATTTTCCAGGGGGAGATGAAAATTTTAGGGGAGTCTTCAACTCCTGCGCCCTCCCTCTAGTTACGGGCTTGATGCCACATTACTTGCCCTAAGCGCTAACCGTAGGATTCTTTTTGGTGAAAATATTTTGAATTGTCACGATTTGAAGCTGGCTTTATGAACTTAGGTAACCGGCAGTTTGGTCGCAGGTTCAGGGAACGTCTATAGTAGCTGCATGGCAAAACACTTAATGTTGAACGAAAAAGCGAAACGTTCTTCACAGCAGTACAGCAAAGTCATAATAAATGTTTTTTTAACTGCTTAAGCGAGATGATCTACGACTGTACCTCACTGAAATGTCTGCCAATATTTCGAAGCTTTGAAAGGCCGCTAAGCACATTCATCACACTGAACTGGGGACCATGGTATGCATCGATTTCCAGTGGCTTAATTAGAAGTTTTAGTCAGAGGGGCTGACGGGGGCCAACTGGCCACCGTAGGGGGGCCAATACTCAGAAAAAAAAGTTAAGAAATGACAGTGGATCCGGATGTCGTGGACATATATAATAGCTAAAAAAACGAAAACACTCCGAAAAAACGCCAAAAACAACAACCTACTGAAAACCAAAAGATTACTAAATATGCAAATATTACTTAAAAAGGTCCCAGTTTTTACTTTTAACTTGTCAGGTGGCGGCTCGCCCCCCTTCCCCCGTCAGTTACGCCACTGTCGCAAAATACAACCTTGTGTTCATGGGTGTCAGAAATATTTTTCCAGGGGGGGAGCAAAAATGGTGAAATTGTTTTCTTCCCACTCATAACTAAGAAAACAACCTTTTTTTGCTAAAAATTTCAAAATTTGCACCCCCCTTCCGACGCCCATGCTTGTGTTTGCTTTATCAGGCTTGGGGGATGACAACGATGTGCTGAGAACGAAAAGGTGGCGATGGAACAAAAACGTTTGAGAAACGCTGGCCTAAGCTGAGCTTGTGCCCAGGCGCGGGAAAGCCTAGGTACGCCACTGCTTGAAGTGTCGTTTGTTTTTTGTAAAGTGCTTTGATGTCTGTTGCTGCAACATGTTACTGCAGATAAAAATGGTGGTTGATATCTACGCTGTCGTATTTAATTTCGTTCAAACCAACACGAAACAATTCTTGTAACTCAGCTTGGTATAATGAGAAGTCGCTTTTCTGCTACATCGCACGTTCTTTTTCTTACAGGCGTCACAGCGTTTCTTTCACATTGCAGTTAATTTGGGGAAACGCTATTATTGCAAGCATGATTGCAGGGGTCTTAACTTTGAGCTTTGTGCCTCGGATTGTACTAAATAAACTCAAAACAACTACATAATTCCCTTTCTTCTAATCTGACGATTTTAGTCTTATGAAAAAAATATCGTCTTTGAGAACCGTGAATGACAATGTTATTAATCCACCTTAATATTAGGGTTGTCTGTTTTCATTACCATTTGCATTTTCTTAGATGCTTGCAACGGTCACAAGCCCAGCAACAAAATTTTTGCACCCGTGAAATACCAAATTTTTCGCTGAACAGAAAATGTGCAGCAACGTTGAATATAAATCGCCAGTTTGTCTAAGCGATGCCAATCGTGAGCAACGTAATCTATGCGATTACAGACATCCACTATTGCTTTTCAAGGAACATAATCAGTTGTTGCGTTACGTATTTTGCCCAAATCGAAATGTTTTTGATACAGTGTTACAATTCAACGGTCTTGCTGCGCTACCCTCCTACTTGAACCGAAGGTGTTCTATAGTTTCATTCACTAAGCACCTTGGAAAACGCTCTTGAAAACCGACCAAATTGAAAATGAATTTTTTTACGGCTTAACATTAACGCGCATAGAACGCTAAACTTCTTTGTATTCGAAGGATTGCACTGCATGTCAGCAAACCTAGTAAATGGTGCCGGTCATTTTTGTACCGAAACATCTCGTCATGTTTCTTGCAGTGTATCAAACCACCACTGGAGATCGAGCATCAAATCATTATAATAAATCCAATACGCAGAAAAATTTACTTTCGAATGTTGAAGTTGTCACGCTTTTAAAATTTTGCACCAACTTTCAAGTTTTTGCGCACTTTGCTTTGCAATCTTCGCCGACGAAGTTGTACATTTTATATTTATCTTGCAAACATTTTCCTGAAATTACTCAACAATATCTTTTGTTTGCTCCCCTCTTTCTTCATTTGAAACATTTCGAAGCATCTGCGTTACTTTGTGTTGTCAATGGTACCATGGGCGCAATTAGGTGGACGCNTCCCCCCCACTTTTTCAGACAGTGGGGATATAATATGCCATGTAGCCCACATTTTTCTCTTTAGGTTTCGTAATATATTGATTTCACACCAAGCTGTTCCCATGGGTGACGGAACCTTTTTCACAAAGTGGTGGGCACAAGTGCAAGGCAGAAAATCTATAGAAAGTTTTTGTGGTTTGAATTGGCAACTGTGACGTCACAAGCATTGAAATATGACGTCATTACCGATGCATCATATGAAGGTTTAAATTACGCCATTTTAGACAAAATTACACCACTGTGAAAACGTATCGATGAACCACCTGAAATTCAAAAAGGCTGTTACAGGGGCGACCCAGGTAAACAGCGTCACTTGGGCTCATACGATTTATTCTGACTGAATAAAACCGTTCGAGGCTTGCTTTACTAAAATTTCAAATTGCTTTCATTCTGGCTGGCAATAATGCTGCTTTGTGACGTAAGTTGTTACGTAACAATAAATGAGAATTTCTCGTGATAACCTCTCCATTCTTGAGTAACGTACGTCACAGACCAATGATAACGCCAGTGAGCCCTCTGCTTACCAGGCTCATTCATATTAGCCCGAGCTATTGGACAATTTTTCGTTCGTTTGAAATTATTCTGGAAATGGGAACTTGGATTGGACTTCAAATGCAATATTGTATTGGACTTCAAATGCAATGTTCTATACAAATCCATTGCTTCAAAAAACATTAAATCCGATATTAATTATGTTTTAAAAAATAATTATTTGCATAGGGCAGCTCGGACTCTAATAGATGAGCCTGAGTAAAGCGCGAGGGAACGAAATCGAGAGAACACCAGAAGAGTCGCCAGAAAGTTTTCAGTAGGGGGGCTTTTCATTTGTTCAGGGGGGATTGACATTCTGAAATTTGATAAAAACTACCGATTTATAGTGCTTCGTAATTCAATTTGGGGAGGCTTGAAGTTTGTTTGGTGGGCTAAGCCCACAAAAGCCCCGCCGTGGCATCGGGACTGGAGAACACCTACTACGAATGATATTGTTTATTCAGGTAACCTGCAACATGAACGTGAAAGGCCAGACATGGAACGAAAATATATGAATAGTGACAAGGCCCAAATAACAGAGTCCGAGTCAACAACTTATTGAAATGGGACCGTGGGTGGTGGCATAAACATACAAAGTAAGCAAGCTTGCGTTCTCTGATATAAATCGTAATCGAAGATTCGGGCTAAGTCCTAGGAGCCCGTGTGCCGGAGTCGTCACTGTGCTGTTGCAAACACCAAGAACACATTTAAAAAACGGGCAAAAATAACACAGCATTGATATCTGTCTTAAACAAATTCAAAATAGCAACTTTTCCACATCTTGAAAACAGAAGGAACATGACTGACTACTCATGCTACAACTGCATTAGATATCGGAATGCAAAGACAAGACAAAGCATATAGCAACTAGCAAGTTGCCTGTACGGATGCCAATTGTGTTGCCAATACAAAAATAAGATAGAGCTATTTAGTGTTCCCAATGCAAAACAAAAACACAGAAAATTGATCTGTCAAATATTTCATTTTGCGCATAAGATTCAGCAAAATTTAACTATTTAGAATGGTGTTAAAACGCTTGAAATGACATCAAATTTTAAATGGTGTGGTTCGAACTTTTACCTGCAGACAAGCATAGGTGTTGGAAGCAGGCCCGTAACTAGGGGGGCGAAACCCACCTGAAAAATTTTTCTTCCCCCTTGGAAAAAAGTGTTGGACATAGTTTAAAAAATTTGGACCCCTCTCAGAAAACCCTTCGCCTCCCCTGGTGTTCCAAGCTGGTTACGGGCCTGGTCGGAAGGGGGGCAGGAATTTGAACATTTCAGCAAAAATGCTGCTTTCTTAGTTTCAAGCGGTAAAAATCAAATTTCACCACTTTTGGCCCCCTAGAAAAACTTTTGGAGAATCCACAAGCGGCCCTTGGAAAATCCCCTCCTGGAAAAAATCGTTCCGACGCTCATGCACACAAGCATGTAAAATTACACCATTTTTGTAAAATAATGTGTTGTATTGCCACATCTGGCAACACTATTCAACAACAGCAATGCGGTAAACAGGCTATAGCAGGTTGACAGACTGTACACGGTGTATTCTGCCAAACAATTACGAAATCCTGCCATATTACAAATAATATTGACAAAATACTACCAAAATTCTGCAACATTTTTTTCATTAAACGGTTTGCTTTAACAATGGACCCAATACTAACTGTGCTACTTAAACTCATTTAAACAAAATTCGAAATTTAAAAGTGGGGAGGCCAAGCCCCCCCAGAAATAAAAGTTGGGGGACTAGGCCCATGCGGCTCCCCCGTTTCCGCCACCTGTGGCTCGGGCTCTAATGGTTGAGCCCGAGTAAAGGGCGAGCGAACGAAGTCGAGAGAGCGCATACTACGAATGATATTGTTTTATTCAGGTCACCTGCAAAATGAACGCTAAAGGCCAGACTTGGAACGAAAACATATGAACAGTGACAAAGCCCAAAGAAAAGAGACCGTGTTAGCAACTTTGTGAAGTGTGACCGATGGTGGTGGCAGAAATATACAAAGCAAGCAAGCTTGCTTACATTCTCCATTATAAATCATAATCAAAGACTCGGGTCAAGCCCCATAAGGAGCCCATGTGCTGGAGTCGCCACTGGGCTGTTAAAAACATCGAGAACACAGCATAAACAACAGGCAAAATGACACAGCGTTAATACCTGTCACATTCAAAATCACAACTTTTCCACATTTTGGACATAGAAGTAACATGACTGAATACTCATTCTACAACTGGCTTAGATACCGGAATGCAAAGATAAGACAAAGCATATGTGGCAACTAGTACGTTTTCTGTGAGGACGCCAATTGTGTTGCCAATGCAGAAATAAATATAGCTGTTTAGTGTTGTCAATGCAAAAACAAAAACACAATTGAAATTGATCTATCAAACATTTCATTTTACGTATAAGATTCAGCAAAATTTCACTATTTGGAATGGTGTTAAAACGCTTGAAATTACACCAATTTTAATGGTGTGTCACGAACGTTTTCCTACACACAAGCATGGGTGTCGGAGGGGGGCAGGAATTAAAAAATCTCAGCAAAAAAGGACGTTTTCTTTGTTTCGAGTGGTAAAAAACAAATTTCACCACTTTTTGACCCCCTAGAAAAACTTTTGGAAAAATCCATTGGTGCCCCCCCTGGATAAAATTCTTCCGATGCTCATGCATATAAGCACGTAAAATTACACCATTTTTGTAAAACACTGTGTTGTATTACACCATCTGGCAACACTGTTCAACAACAGCAATGCAGAACATAGACGTACGCCAAAATTCTGCAACATTTTTTTCACTAAACGATTTACTTTAACAATGGACCCAATACTAATTGTGTTACTTAATATTATTTAGGCAAAATTTAAAACTTAAAAGTTGGGGGGCCAGGCCCCCCCAGAAATAAAAGAGGGGTGCCTAGGCCCATGCGGGCCCCCCGGGTTCCGCCACCTATGGCTGTCCCCCTCACATTTTACAAAAAAATTGCGCTTATGAATGGTACAGTATATACTGCTAGACATCGGACGTATTATATGACGTTTCCTAATACTCCAAACGCAAATCCGTAATTTTGCCTTCTAACTAAAAAATCTGTCTCCTATGTGAAACTAGTTTCGTTGAAAAATTGTACACTTTCACTAAACGAGGCACCGAAAGCGCATTATTTTTTTCTGCTACTCATTCAACGTTCTGCTGTTCAGCAAAAATCAAATAAGGCTACTTTTCCAAACACCAAATGCTTTTTCTACTGTAAAACTCGCATTGTGCGTACAATCGTTATATTTATTGCTTCACAATAATTTTTTAGTTTTCAACATCACTCATAACTGCTGAAAAAGTTCGCATAATCTGTGGACGTTGCCAAATCACAATTCCCGGTCACTTTAGGGTTTAGATTGCCGAGCATGCTGCAGTGCGTCCGCTCAATCTCCTACCGCCCCATTTTGAAAACCAAACGTTCTGAGGAAACTGCACGAAAGTGTAGGCTACACTTTGAGATGACGGATAAATCACTTCGCGTAAAACTTGTTATCATGAGTAATGCTTGAACATAATTTAAATCAACAAATCTTACTGTTTAATTTCGTTCTTTTAACTCTACATACACGCAAAGTTAACTTTGGCGAAATTTTTTTTTATCTACTTTTAAACCTGACACAGCCCTACCAAATGTCAGGTAGTTGGTTTTTTTTATCAATCAGTTTCATTGAAATTTTATTTGCCTCCATGTGTTCAGGTAAAAATTACATGATGCAAGTTTTTTGCAAGTGACCATCGCCTGGACTAAACATGCAGAGTTGGTATTGAAGGAAAGTTTCTCTGGTTAACATTCTTACCTGACACAGCCATACCAAACGTCAAGTGATTGATTTCTTCTATCACCACGATCTTGCTAAAATTTTATTCACCTGCATGTGCTAAAATGCAAATCACATGATGTCGATTTTTACATGTGACCGTTGCCTGAATAACACCAAACTTTGGACGCTATGTCTATCACAGTGACATTTTACTCATGGGCACCATCTACCAGTGACCATTTATATGCGTGTGGCACCATTTCCAGGCCATCACACTGGGCGACGCGGACTTGTGGCTGCAACACCAGAGATGATCATGGAGCCGGAGTAATGGAGTGGACTCTGGCCGGAGTTTGCGTTTTGGGCTGGAGCGGGAGCCGGAGTCAACATTTTAGGTTCGAGCCGGAGTCGGAGCCGGAGCCGGAGTCAACATTAAGGTCT
>JGI24021J15306_10006363_pt1 | contig 14200 bp, 14 predicted proteins | sample Ectturendosymbi1_FD_15306 | JGI IMG/M metagenome (IMG submission 15306) | reverse complement strand
ATTATTATATTTGTGATCATTAAACCACTCCATCCAAAATTAGCTCACGCTTTTGGTTACAGGCTGAGTCTAAGCGCAAGCGTGCATTCTCAAACCTGACCGGTGATAGTCACTGTAACGAAACGGGCATTAAGTAGCAGTTTATCCGTGCCAAGAAGTACAGCTGACGAAAATACCAATCATAATCATTTCATTATAGAGGACAGTTTTACTGTGCAGCTTACCTTCAGTGATGGAAACTGCAGTTCATCAATTTATCTCCTAGCATTTCACCCCTGTTTTGTTTACAAATTACATGCATACATGTTTGTTGATCACACTGTTTTTATGACATTTGGTCACTCAAAGCTAGTACGCCAACAGAAATGTAATTATTAACTGGGTCTCCTATCGCCCCCCAACCACCCATTTCTGCTTCACCGCCCCCTTATCGCCCATTTCTGCTTCACCGCCCCCCTGGAGTTTCTCACCGCCCACTTTGGGAAACACTGATTCAGAAAGTTTTGTCGATTAAGACAAAGGTCACGTCAAGACCGAAAGGTCTGTTTGCTCACTTCAGTCGTGATGTTCATTTTCACTGTAGGGCATGGATTTTTTCAGATGCAAACTTCCACCTCTGTCCCGCCAGTATTTCGCACTACAACCGAACCGCTGTCTACGCACATTCGATACTTACCCAACAGCTTCGCAAAGCCGTTTCAAGTCTGGCAACGATTTCTGCTGGAACTATCCACTGGGGCATCACATGAACCATAATTCAAGTTTGTTTTAAACCAGAAAATCGATTTATAGTCAATTTGCAACCAATTTCACAATTCGCATTGTTTTTCGACTATGTTCTTGACTACATCGGATAGTAAAAACAAGGAAGCTGGGTTTTTAGAGATTGTTCGTGAAAAGCAATGTTTTCGACAGTTGGGCTCCACACAGTTTCGTTTGAAAAACACGCTCACTGAGTGAAATCAATAAAGCGCACTGAAAGAATACTTCAATTACAGAGCTCAAGATTTACAATTAATCATTCAGGACGAACGGTCATATTACCTGGTTTGCAATATACGGGAACTGTTGACCGCCATAGTGCGGCTTTGACTGGCCCTTCTCCACAGGTAATACACTCGGTCCTTGCAGGAGCTTTCGCAAAGACTTGGAAGGATTGGTGACGGTTGGAACGACTTTCTGCTTGTTAGAATTCGATGCGACATTCTGCCTTCCATCACTTGCCCTTGGAAAAAAAGCAATCCTCATTCACAAATGTTGTCGCTGATGCTTCGCTTAAGGAGCATACACAGCGCTCTGTTTCAAATCACTGAATGCTGCTCACACTTTACAAGACAATTCTGACTCAGTTCCGTTGAAAACCTAGTTCAGGAGGACCGCCGTGCGGAACCGCGGCCCCGACAATTTGCAGCGGTCACTTCAACGTTGCGATGCGCAGCAGTAAGTGAAGCTTCGCTGAATCGCAGCTCCCTTTTATACAAGACGTTGAATGTGACGTGCGACTTACGACTAGCGACCAACAAGTGCGGTTGTTTGCATTGAGTGAGCGGTACAACAGTAAATAGCATTTTGTCATTGCTTTCACCAACTACAACCACGACCGAAAACGAAACCGCTGCTTCAGGAGAAAATAATAAATTTTGTTAAAGCTCGGAGTATTTTGCTTCCCTGGCGTCTTAAAATTTTGCCAAAGACAAAATTTTAATTTGTCGAGCAAAATTCAAACATCTGCAAATACCAAATGTGCAAAGAACACCAACTTTTTTGAGCGATTCAGGAATTTAATCGGCTGTTTTCGTAGCTAGGAAAGCGATGCTGAGTCTTAAGGCAAAATGCTGACAACTATTTGAACAACAAACTGCAGCAACTTTTGAAATGAAGATAAGGAGCTTAAGTCTGTATAGATAAGAAGTTTAGTTTTGTCAATGTGTGATTTACGGAACCGAAATCTTGAGTCCAATTGCTTGTCTTTTCGTGCCTTTTTACTTCCTTAAAAGTATTTATCTCCCAAATTATCTCTGAGGCGAGGATGAGTGCTTGCAAGAGGCAAAGAGCAAAGTATTCTAAGCGTGCTGGAGGTTCGCGACAATGCACTATCAACTGGTATACCTGCTGTCCCAGAAAGCAATGTGTTGTTTGACAAGACCAGCGTTTTGATACGGCAAACGTTCAGCTTCACTCGCGTTGTTTACCTGAGCAAACGATCAAGTGAATTCTTTATCTTGCAACACGTTTTGCAGATCGTTTTGTGTCCAGATGCACATTCCTACCTTGTTTTTCTTTCCTTTTCTCTTCTTTTTAAACAGGAGGCCCGGAGTGCTCTTGCTCGACAGTCCATTGTCGCGACGTTGACCGTCTCTGCAAAAAGACAGAAAGGGCGAGAGGTGATGCTCAGTGCAACTTCCAAGTTCTTAGAAAACTTGAAAAAAACTTGAACGCACGGGTCAATGACACCGCAGCGAAGAAACAGGAACACGAGGCAGGCAGCGAACTTCAAGACGCCAACAACCGCAGGATATTAACCGAGACAAATTTTAAGTTCGGAAACCTCGTGCATCAACCCATTTTGCTGAAAGAATCTCAAAATGTTTCAAGTGTATCGGGCATTGATAAAGCAATAAATGATCTTGGCGTCGAAGTTGCCAGCAAAACAGATTATGAAGAAAAGCAAAAAAACGAAGAAAAATGTACTGCGAGCGAGATACCATGAGCCACGATAAACACTAAGTCAACAAAATTGACATTGGAGCAAAAAAATCTTGCATGATATTTTTCCTTGCCACATCAGGATGCATTCGCCTTACATTTTGAAGTGACAAGAAACTATGGACTTAAAACAACTTCACTTTCACTCATATACAGCTGGTTTGGTAGTTTCGGTCGACAGCATAGTTACTGTATAAGTAAATAGCGTGTAGGTCATACTTTCCAGCAGAGTCCTGCGCGGAGAAAAATAGTTTTTGTCCGATTCCGTGGTTGAACTTGTCAGTGTTTGCGCGCATCAGATCACACTTTCAGAAAATGTGACATGACTCGGTTAAAAATAAAGAAAGCCTTGAGCGTAAGTTGGTTTTCTTTCCAATGGTTTCAGTCATTCTTTCTTGCCAGTTAAAGCTTGACCATGGTAACGATAGTACCACTTGGGTTTGTAATATTTTGTTTCGAGGAGCAGGTTCACGACAGGGTAGTTGTTACAATTAGTCTGACGACCACATACGGCCATCAATAACGCGTTCGGCCGCTAAAAAACAAACAGCTTTCACAAAGTTAACACCTCCAATCATTCGACCAATCAATGCAACCGCACCAAAAGACGCTATTTGCGCGCGACAAAAAAACCGTCGATGCAAACTTCTCCATTTCACTGACCAGCAGCCGCACATTCGGGAGTCAACCGTTCGACGGAACGTCACAGCACAACAAACTTACAAGGAATCCTGCGATGGTTGCTCTTCTACCGGGAAGTGAAGCCGCGAATAAGCTCGGCCCACGTGAGGACTGACAGTCGATTCGGCGTCCAACTGCGAATCTGAAACGCCAGGTACTGCATGGCACTCATTTTCCTCATAAAATGAAGCGCCGAAAAGAAAGGCTTCAGCAAACTAAATCTTACAGTAAACCGACACGCTGTCTTCATACCTCGCGACATTTCAACCGCGCGGATTTTTTCGAGAAGGTTCTAAAACAAAAACTAGCATTGAATAAATATATTATCTAGAAAAATTAGGTCGACATCTTCTGCGTTCTCTGCTCATAAACAGCATTGTTGTCCTTCCAACTTGCTAGGGAATACTATCAATGATAAAAATAATGTAAGCAACAGTTGAACAAAAGCGGTAGGTTTCTGTGAAACAAATGTACATACCTTAGTAACTCTCTTTTTACCATGCTGTTATCAGAGTACAAGCCAATGCGTGAAGATAACGAGAAGCAATTGCTTACCGTAGTAATGACTCTTAGCTCTTCGCTCTCTTGCCATAGGGGTTTTTGGTAAAGTGTTCGACTGTTCGTACATTCCACATCCAGTCATTAGCGTGGAAGACATTCCTGTAAGATCTGAGTGTTGTTGAACGTGATAGTGATGCCGAGAAACATTTTCGTCCGTGTTTGATACGGACGGTTGAGAATTGACGTTTTTTCCGTCGTTGCCATAGCTACGGTGCCCAACACTTCCTGTGCTTGACGTAGAGTGGTTCGAGTCCAGAGACTCGTGCCGTTGTAGTCCTAAAATAGCAACAAAACGCGTAAAAATCTTGCACTACAGCAAAGAGCCGACTGAGAACCGTACTTTTTTGCATAACAAGACGTACTCACTCGAAAATTTGTCATTGTCGCTTTTTTTGCCGAAAAGACTTGATCTTATGCGCTTCAACTCTTTCTTGTAATCGGCCATATCTGCGACCGGTGTCTGTTGAAATAGTAAAGTAAAGATTTACGAGAAGATAGCAGACCGACAGCGCAGCAGGTGTGAGCGCTATTGTATTCTCTAAACCTTAAAACTCGGGTTCCTAGTGAAGCATCTGTCATTACCAGGGTGTTTATTTGGTTCGCACAATACCAAGCTCAGAAGCCGACTGTGCACAGCTTGCGGGTCGCCCATTCTGCTGACTGAAAACATTTGACGCGAGTTCTTTGACAGCTAGAATGGCGTTCTCACAGGGCGAGGTTACTGTTCAAACAAAGCAGAACGGTCACGTTTAATTCTGCGCCACGTTGAAGTTCAAGAAGGAACGTTCAATTGCACTTCAATCGGATGTCAAAACTACGCATGTTACTTTTACAGTGCTGTGTTGATTCCGCGGTAAGCAAGTGCAGTGCTCTGCTTCCTAGGAGCGAAAATAATCGACGTTTGACATGAAAATGTAATCTTTTTCTTCTTAATTGAATTATCGACCAGATAAAAAATTACGGCTTGGAAAGTGGTGTTGTAGCGGTAATCTCGAGATCAAGGCANTTGTGAGGGGAAAGCAAAAAGAACAACAATTCATTATATCCGATCGGGTGCTTTTTTCGATCAATTTCTTTTGCGTATTAAACTACCTCCCAGCAAGTTTCACGTCTTTGAGATGAATCAAAAACGCACCGATTCGGTTTCTTCCACAGGAATAGACGTCATGAAGCTTTTAACACTATTGATCAGTCCCCTGGAAGCAAGATGTTGGCTGTGATAAGCTGAGTAGGAAACGTCGCTGTTCTCGTCTTTCTTGTATTTTTCGTCGAAGAAAACCACTGATTTTTGAATGTGCGTCGAGCGTCCGCCCTGCACCGAACAAAACAAAAAAAATCGAAAAAAATTCAACAATCGAAAAAACATCAGTTTAGCAGCGACGTGTCAAGGTCGATCGAGCAACGAACAACAAAACTGGAACGACGGTCGTCTATGAGCAGATCATGCTGGTTGTGGAGTTTGTTCAACCGCGCTGCTTGGCAAAACAAGGCTTTCGCAGAAAAGCGGAACGCACAAGCGCTTTTATTAGCACTCCCGCTTTATTCTTTTTTTAAATTTTCTCAGGGCAGTCAAGCTGAAGGTGAACGTTGACAAACTCGCCTTTGTTGGGATGCTTGCGGGATCCTGGTCGGTTTTGCCAGTTGTCTTGGTGTGATGCACCTGAACACCTGCAATGGACGTGGTGAGGTTGGATTGCGCGTTTACAACCGCTGGGAAAAGATACTAAGAACCAAGTTTTCCTATGCACCAAAGATCTCTTTCTTTAAATCTTTTCATAAAAATATAAAGTCTAAAAACAATTGACAAGACAACGTATACAACACTTGTTCCGTGTGTGCAAAAAAGGAAAAACGAAATGAGCGTCTATTGCTGCAGTCTAAGTTACAGGACAACGCATGAACACAACTCGTGACGAACAAGTGCCGCTGCCTTACCGTATATAGCAGGCATACCGATTTCATCTGACGAATGTCTTTCATTAAGCTCAGCTGTTATCGGGGATCCCGCGGTATTGGGCAAGTCCGACGGCTTGTCTTTCGCAAAAGGAGTACCTGCTCTATTATCGTTTGCTGCCACCGACGTGACTTTCTGGTTGAACGGAGGCGTCTCACTCCGATGTGGCCTTGGACTGGACGGCTGCTTTACACCTGGGGCGGGGTGCGCAAATAAAGACTTGCTGTCTCTGCTAAAGTTTTCCTTATTTTCTGCAGGACCTTTGGTCTGCTTTCCCGCAAACGGATCCGCGGAGTTGAAGTTTTCGAAAGAGTTGCTGCCTTTCTGGTGGACGGTTTTCGGTGCAGTCGTTTCTGAGGCAGGTGCAACAGGCGGAGACTTCTGAGCGGGAGGTTTCCTGCGCGAGAATCCTTCCTCTCGAACGTCACCTTGTTCTTGACTTTGAAAACTTGTTTCAGTTTTTGCAAAGCCTTTGACATTCGCGTTTTTCGATTTTGACGCCCACTTCAAGCCGTTTGTCTTCGGAACAACTTCGTTGGCTGACGGCTTGCTGTCATAACAGGCAGGGCTGTTTTCGCTCTGATCGTTCAGTTCGACCTGGTGTGATTGGCGCTGCTCCAGTCGGTTTGGACTAATCCGGCGTCTACCAGCTTTGGGTGTGGTCGTTCTGTGCTTCGCGTCCTCTTCCTCCGGCCGTGATTTGGTCTCGTTTTGAGCTTTGAGCAACTGCAAAATTTTGCTGCCTTTTTTGGATTTCCTTGGAGTGGCTGTCGGCGAGTTGGCCCTGGCCTCGTTCGCAGGAATGTGTTTGGACGAGCGGTAACTCTGGTATGTCAGCAAATCGTCATTGGACGCAACTTGCTGAACGTCGCAAAATTCATTTTCGTTGTCGACTTCAGCCTTCGTCTTTTTGCCTGAAAGTGGTTCAAATCTATTGTTTTATGATTATTATTCCAGACGAAAAAATGTGGCTCAACGACGAAATTGGGCACTGAACGCTTCAGAAAAAGTGCCTCATATTTTATACAGTAGTTCTAATTCAGGTAATAAAAAGATTGCATCTTTCTATTCAGTAAATTTGCATTGCAATCAGTCTAATTTTTACTATGAATTGGACAGAATGAAAACCGACAGTTATTCCTGCTGGACTGGAACGATTTAGTATTTTTAGTGATTCCAGATTGGCATGGATTTAAAACACGCACACTCACTTTTACTGAAGGACTTGAAGTTTTTCCCAATTCTCGTAGTTTCTCTAAAAAAATCCAAACTTCTGTCTTTGAGTCTTTCAATCTGCAGTGAAAGTTACATTGGCAGGGAGCTAACATAAAAAACAACTGATCTCCAACCATCATCTGTAACAACGGGCCTTGCTCACCTGAAAGGCAGGATGTTCCAAACATTCGGCAGAACAGAATCTTTTTTCTGGATCCATAACAAGCGTACGAGCCATGAAGTCAATCATAACCGCGCTCAAGATGCAACTGTAGCGTTTTTCCAAAGTGACGGGATGGCCGAGCATGGGAAACTGTGTCGAAATCGCCATTACTTAACCAGCTGGAAAAAAACGGCCTTATCTCCGTCATAGACCGGTTGTGCTAACCCAGTTCAACGGCGTCGGCCAGCCGCAGAGTTTGTAATGATGACGAATAATTGTGCACAAGGGGCGACTAAATCCGCCGCAAAGCAGGCGACACCCGACTAAAACGACCAAGCCTGCCTAAATGTCTTGTCGCAACAGACACCAAGCCTCTTACTTGTCGCTGATGGCAGACAGGCATCTTTCCTACTGGGTCGAGTGTCCTCGACTCTCGCAAGCAAACAGCCGATCTAATTAGGAGGGGAGCAAAAATGTGCTGAACTGTCACCGTAATCCACCTAATTGCATCTGAAGCTAACCGTGGCGTTGTCGAAAGCGCTCGAGTGAGCGAGACGTCTCCGTAAACTATCTCACCAAGACCCCAAGCAAAGCCTGCGTTGAATCAGACTATGAACCCAGTGGCCTACTATGACCTTTTGAGTTTTGACAGACCTTTACATGGTTGAAATGAAAACATTGCGGTTCACGTAAAATAAGTATTAAGTTTCATGTCAGTGAACGCTGTGGATGTTAAAACCACTTTTGATGTACTATACAAGGAATCAAGCACGACACGAACCTTGAGGCCATTGAATCTGTGGTTCATGAACAAAGCTTTCATTTGCTGAGGAGGCAGTGTACCCAGAATTTTTTGAATCGTGAAAAGTTGATCAATCTCACTTTCCCCGGGAAACAGCGGCTGGCCGTCACTTAGCTCGCCAAGGATGCAGCCTATCGACCAAATATCCACTCCCTTGTCGTACTTCAAGCTGCACAACAACATTTCAAGAAAAACGCTCAACAAATGCATATGTCCAAATTTGGTACATTAATGTTAAATCGCAATATTCATTGATATCGACAGGCTTCCTCCACCGACCATTATTTTTCTTTAGTAAAAAGACAACATACCCCAGCAACAGTTCCGGAGATCTGTACCAGCGCGTAGCAACGTATTCGGTGTACGTTGACCCTTTGCTGGATAAACTGACGGGCCTGGCGAAGCCAAAATCGCAAAGCTTCAGAATTCCTTCTTTGCTAATGAGCAAGTTCTCCGGCTTTATGTCACGATGGATAACATCATTCGAATGACACCAATGCACAGCCTTGATGAGCTGGTAGATATAACTCCTGCAACAATAATAACAATCAATCGCGATTTCAAGTGTCTTCAGATGAGCAAACAATGTCATCTAGCACTGGAAATGATCCTATTTGCTTTATCGATTCCCCAAGCAAGCTCACAAACGAAATCGGTCTCGAAACCCCAGCGCCACTTCAAGTTGAACCTTTCCGCATTCTTTCCTCACATCACACATTTCGAACACCGTCGCTTAGGCGGCGCAATTGACAATGGCTTGATAGCAACTCGACTTCAAAGGCATCCTTCACAACAGCGAACTTTTGGGCAAAACAAGACACGAAGAAATGATAATCGCCAAATAGCGTACAGGCAACAAGGGACAAACGCTACATTCTCCATTTGCGGTAACAAACTGAGGTCACGCCTACAACAGAAGCGTGCGCAGGCATGTCTATTACGGAAGAAATCCAAAGAGCTCACAGGGACTAGAATACACAGACCTCAGCGCAATCAGCTTTTAGATCAGCATATATCAGACCGGTAAAAAGTCTCCAGTTAAATATTAGCACATGCCAATGAAGTTCGCGCTCCAAGTTTTTTCTCAAGATCGTTGCTACGATACCAAAATGTTCTTAGGTGACACAAAAGGTGTGGAAAATAGCACAATAAAAGGTGAATTGCTATTTGACACCTCTTACTACCAAATTTGTTTAAACCTGTCATTAAAAATGCTTGAAGGACAGTTACAAAATTCGCTTAGCCTTAAAAATGTGTCATTTTCAAAGCAAATACTGAAAATATCTGGCGACCGGTAGGTTCTGTTTGAAACGCCATTCTAGATTCTAACCTAATAAATAACTTTAAGTTATGGTATCCAAAGGCGAGTACCACTTTTTGGTCCACTGTGCACTTGACGAACCGATATGCTAGAGTTGCCAGAGCTGATGTTGTTGCATCAGATTTTACCAGCGCAATGACTGATGATTAACAGCTCAGTCTCGCGCCGTGCTGTGTGTAAATGTTCGATGGTAATGTTTTTCAATGCCATTATTATCACGTACGGTCTATTCGTTGACGTTTGCCAAACGAAATAGTCGCTTAGACCCCACCTTGAGAAAAATTCGCCAACAACCGAAAGGTTTCTGACAATCATGATCAAGTGCAGTTTTTATAACCGCCTGGGAAAAGCAGGCATTCAACGTTTCCCACAAAATTTTCAAAATGTCCAGAAAGACTTGCTTCAATGTACCTGTTACTTCAAATACCCAGTTATAAAAATAAGTAGCTCGAGCAGCAGTAAACTGGGAGGAAGTCATAGGCAGACGCTAGAAATCATACACTTTCTTCGTTTTCATGCTTGATTGACATTACCACAAGGTCACACTTCGTAGGGCTTTGCAACCAGAAGACACGCTACTTTAACATCAGGCATGCTGAATGGCAGTCAGATGCCAGCATGCTTGTGGCAAGGAGCATTGAATCTTTTGCTGTATTTGGTCGGCATTATCAATCTCTCAAAAACCGATACGATAAACGCAGACGCCGAGCTTGTTTGCCACATCAGACACACAAAACAAGGACTGTTACTTTCGACTGTTATATAAACGCAGCAAATTTGTACTTAATTTTACAGTTTTTACACATAATGAGAAACCAGCCAGTCAGCCTCACCTTGCGCTTTCTGGCGACACGCCGTTTGGCATTTCTTCCAAAACTTCCAGCATATTCTGCAACACAACAGAAACACAGATTACTGGCAAGAATACACAGAAGCGCTTAATTGCTGTTGGTAATGGTAGATTATATTTGTAATACCATCCACTATCCTGTCCCATAGAAAAGCAGGTAATCGACATATGAAACTGCACGGAAAGTATTGAAAAATTCGTACCTTTTCAACATATTCAAAAACCAAATACAACTTTCCTCGACGACGAAATGCTTCTTTGAGTTCAACGATATTTTCTTGTTTCAAGATTTTTAGCATTCGCAGTTCTCGCATGGTTGTTCGCTGAACATCTTCATTGTCTACGAGTTTGAAATGAAAGTACGTTAAAAGAGTAAAGCACTCGGAACATTCTGATAATATTCTATTCAATGCACATAAGAGAATGCCACAAAAAAGCGAAGTTCACACAAAGTTGCACAATTCAGAATACGAAACTATGTGTTCCTATTGCAGTTTAGATCGAACAGATTTGTTTAAAAGTACTGCTGCAAAAATAAATTATTTCATCTCAAGGCACTCCCTTTACATTCAGCTCACAGCACTCACACATTTAATATTAACTTAAAGAACAAACATTTTCAGCTGCTCATTTAGAAATTGTTTTCCTCTGGATGTTGCAGATGCAGACATGTTCATACAAATCACATACTTGAGGATATTAATACATTATGTATAATATTTGTTCACATACAAATCACACATTCCACTACACAATGAATCACTTGAAATTAAATGTGAGATTTAAAATGAGAACCACAAAACAGCACCTTCTTTATCCTTGAACTTCTTGATGGCAACTATCTCATGGGATTCCTATAAAGTAATTAATGCAATTTAAGCGGCAATATTATGGTAGCATTCATTAAAATGATATGGAAGAGTTTTAAATCTGCTGTCAAAACGAGTTAATTTTGACTAGTCGCTTTTATGTACAGTCACACTCAAAAGCTTACGACCACCTGCTTAAAATTTGGATTTTTACATGTTTGCAAAATTGTCTTATTTGTTTCATCACATTGTTTTTTATGCAAGAAGATGATAGTTACATAGCTAATGCTTCTATTACAACCTTAAGAATGGACTTTTTAACAATCTGGTTGTCTTGGAAGCAAGAATGTTCAAAATCATCGCAAGTTTTGCTGCTGAAAACATGGGCAAAAAAGGAGTTATCAGGTGCAGAGAGATCAAAAATTGTTACATAGCATGAAGTGGGGTGCTCAGAAAGGCAAATATCTGAAAAAATTAAGTTAAGCAAGACTGCAATCTATCAATAATACCATCCTCCACTTTTAAGTGGTCCACTCAAGGCAAGGCTTTGCAAAGGCGTATCTCTTAGTTTTCATGGAGGGTGTAAGCCTCGGTTTTCTGGCAGGTTTAAAGGCTCTGAGTCCAAATTCATCAGTTAAACGATGTTTAATGGTAGATGTACTGACATCTGCACCTGTGAGCAACAAGTCTGATAGAATCTTTTTGCTTGAAATGGTGGGTGAGCAAACTACAATCTTCTTTATCATGTGATCATCCCTCTGACTGGTAACCTTGGATCTACCAGCCCTGTGCAAGTCCTGAANACCACCAAACGTCTGGAATCTGATGATGGCCTGATGGATTGCAGCCTTGCTGAACTTCAGTTTTTTGGAAATTTGCCTTTCTGAGCACCATTTTCATACAATAANAATTTTTGACCTCTAAACAACTGATAACCCNCTTTTTGTCCATGTTTTTAGCAGCAAAACTTGCAACAATTTTGAATAGTNTTGTTTCCAACACAACCAGATTGTCAAAAAGCTAATTTTAAAGGTTGTAAATTGAAGTATCAGGTATGTAACAATGTTTTTCCAACATAAAATGCAATGTGATGAAACAAATGAGACAATTTTTCACACTTGTTCTAAAAACCCAAATTTTAAGCAGATGGTCTTAAACTTTTGAGCGCAACTGTAAGTAACATTCAAACAAATAGAGTCAGCAAAAAAACACATGTCAATCCATTACATCAGCAAATGTTCATATACTATTAAAACAAACTAAGAATTGAGTATGATGGAAGTGCAACATGGTATACCATAAGTGTTTGGACTGACTGCCAAGCAAACTAACCACAGCTTGAGTTCTATTGTAGGGAAAAACAAGACCACAATTAGAAAAGCTACAGCAAGACAACTGCATATCACCTTGTTTGTAATGCAATTGGTTAAACCGCTTGCTAATAAATGTTACAGGGAACCAATGAGAAAAATGCAGTCTGCAACTTTAACGAGAGCAAATTCACTGGGGGTAACATGCTACAAGCTTTGCTCTTTTGTCTACAAAGAATCTCCTTTGTTGTCAAAGGATTGTTCAAACAAAAGAATCTCTAGTAATCTCAGTGAAAAGAAATGCCTTTTCAAGATGTAGATCAAACATAGAAAGTAAGAGAAAAAAGGACTGGAGATCTGCTTCATACAGAAATATAAAGAATGATTATATAGTTGACCTATGGAATATACTTTCCTGTGTTTTGTGCACTTATAACAGTACAATTCATATGTCTGTTGTTTAGAAAATCTGCATTTAGTGTGAGTCTTTGAAGTAAACCTAAACTTAAAATAGCAAATCANCAAAAATGTATCAATTGCTGAAAACCTTAGCACTGCAGCAACTAACAAAATNAGCAATGAAGCATACTACTATCACTTTAATTAATGTTAGCATCTAAATAGTGGAATGCAGACACAGCTGAAAACAACATAATAATGATACATAAAGCAGTAGCAAAAATTGGCTTTGTTGTTATTACAACTTACCTTATGCTTGCACTTCAAAACAACGCCGTAAGCACCTAAACAACAAAACGTTTTTGATTTACAAGCACAGGAAACAAACATGTCTTTACAAAAAAGTCTACGCACAATGAAACATTGATTGTATGTACGCACAGAAAAATCAGTCATCTTTAAACTATACTTCAATTAACAATTCCAACATATGTATAGTTGTAGCAAACAAAGACTCTCTTTACCTTTAATGCTGCCTTAGTAAACTTAGATCTTTGTTCAAATATGTTCACTGTCCGAAAGTTTGCCTAGAAAACTTAATTAATGAGCTTTGCATAGAAAATATAGAGCTTTGCATAGAAAATATAGAGCTTTGCATAGAAATATAGGAAAAACCTAAAGTGGAACAAGTGCATGATGATTAACAATAAGTTCTACATAAGCACATTTGAAGCAATACAGGGTGGCAGAAAATTTTGCCCAACTTCTTAACAAAAAAAGTCAGCATAACTGTGTTGAACTTTTTAAATTGAAGTTCAACTTGTTAATCCAGATGAAGGCACAATAGTATTGAATCAACAGTCAGATAAATAATATTCTTAAACTGAAGCAAAAACAATCTTTTTTGCATCTTGTTGGAAGATACTGTAAGATGCTGTCCACAAACTTTAAGTTGCATCATTGAATTCCCACCTATGGTAGTCTTCACCCCTAGCAACACTGCACAAAAAATGAATAAAATGAAAACCAATGCTGCCAAATATCGTACTAGCCCATATCAATGCACCAGCAAAAGTAGCACCACACAAAGACAACAAAATGCAATAATTGTATGTAAATCTAACATGAACATGTTTGCACTGAAATAAGTCCATAAACAGTTCAAGCAGGTCATTGATCACATGAAATTTCATCTTAACATCACACTTCAATGCAAAATAATCAACATTGCTGCAAAATTTTGAAACACTTGCTATTACCTGGAACACTTTTTATTGTCATAGGGCTGAAGAGTCTATGATATAACCCTGCAACACTTGCAGCTGATTTTATAATACAGACGAAATCGGTTAATCGCATATTGGTTAAAGGCATAAATCGCTTTATAGCATAGCATTGCATAATCCCAAACCATTCCCATTCACTTGTG
>JGI24021J15306_10006361_pt1 | contig 14200 bp, 8 predicted proteins | sample Ectturendosymbi1_FD_15306 | JGI IMG/M metagenome (IMG submission 15306) | reverse complement strand
CCCGGGGGCATGTCCCCGGACCCCCCTAGAGTGGTCGTGCCTTCGGCACTTCCCCTAAAGTTGATTTGTGACGTCACACGATTGTGACGAAACTTACCCCCCCTCGGAAATTTTCTGCGTACGCCACTGATAGTGAGCTGTCACCAGTGAGAGTATGAGACTATCTTTTAAACATAACGTTTTTCTCTCATTACAACATCACAAACTCACGTTGTGAAAAAATTGAAAATCATATCAGCGAGTGTAAAATGCAACAGAGGGTTTACTTTTACCAAGCTTGTTCAAGGAAGATACCTTAAAATCGGAAACATTTGCTAAAATCTTTTATTTAGCGGTTCTAACTTATTTCATAAATTATGGTATCTGTCAAAACTTTTTTTTCTTTGCAGACAGTATGTCAAATAGCAGATTTTTAAACTGCCAACAATTCCCCTGAAGAGATGTTTAAATGAGATTTTTGTTTTTTTCAATGTTTGAAATACTCATTCTTGAAAAGCAAGCAGCAATATTCAAGAGACAGGGGGTGTTATATGTCCTAGGCCAGGCAAAATTAAATTTCGGACATAAAAACGATTATAACCCTAAATGTTTCGCAATGTGTGCAACGAAAGTTCTGGGTTACGAGTATAGCACGGTAGAGTTGAAATTATTTAAGCTTAGTGCCACGAACCTAAAACTTTTGTAGAACTGTGAAAAGCCAGTAGAAACAAAATCTTTGTTGTTTTTTAGGCTACTTTATTAAGGCCATAGAAGCCACAAGTTTTACGCGAACCACATTTACTTTTAAATGCCATTATCTGGGTTGTAGAAAGATGTTGACAAGGAAAGGTTCCTGGAAAGCGTTTCTTTCCTCCTCAGTCAATTCGGGATACTTCAAATCCAGTTTGTGTTTTGTGAATACTATATGTCTATCTGGATATACTTCAATCCAAACAAATTGAAAGCAATTCTTACACGATATACCCAAAAATACGTGAAACACACTTTGCTTTATCGCTAAGTGACGAGTATATGTTGAACAGTTTCTTATACATACTGAAGCCTCACCGATCATGAGACCCATATTGTATGTCGGGCCGAAATTTTTGTTGCTGGAGCAGTTGCCTGTCACTCCGTCTGCTACAAGGTATGTTGCTTCATCCACGAGTTCATTCTTTTCAATGAACTGAAAGTTCAAGTGGTATGATGTTGTTAGTGATTATATCACTTCAGTTGCAACTCATGCTATGTTGAATCTTCGAAGACTTGTATGGTGATACATTCCTAACACTAGAAATCTTTTACTTGTTACATGGTAAATAATTTCAAACAAATCACGGTGTGCTGGATGTAAGTAGGTAAGACTTATACCACCTTAAGAGTTTGCGTAATCTGAGCAATATCTTTTGCTGTCTGTCTCAGTTTTGAGGATTTCTCGAGTCTAGCTTTCAATGCCTTGGCATTTTTTGTATGTTAGGGCTTACGCGAGGGTTCCATCGCGGTTTTATCGTCAATAATTTGTGATTTGAAACTTATTTTTAGTAGATCAATATATCAGACAAAGCAAAATTTCACACTGCAAAAATGTATTATGACGATTTAGTGGGTGACATGACGTCAAAGGGACAACTTGCAACGAACTTTCGTGGGATTTCGGGCGAAGTCGAAAAACATTATCCGGTTTTTAGTTTCGAAAAGTGCACATTTTTGGTATATTTTTGGCTTTTGTTGCCCAATTTTACCATTGCAGGGCTTGGTTTCGAGAAGTTTGATATCAACTATAACTCCAGTAAACCACATTCATCTGAATCAAAGTATTTTAAGCACATATTCTGAGGATAGCCATCCAAACATTGCTTATATCATTAGCAAAGAGGCCTTTCCCTGATTTTTGAGAGAATGCAATTTTAAACTAAGTATTGTGCGTTGACTCAAAAGCGCAAGGTCGGAGAAGAAAAACTATCACGTGCAAATCATTTTGCTTTTTCTTGTGTTGGGAAAATTGGAGAGAAGCAAGTTATTGAAGATGATTTCTAAAATATTATTCACTTGCAAACCATTAATAGAAAATATGCCAAACATGCAGCAAACTGCTTGTACAAACTTTAAAAGTTGAAAAAATAATCGCATTGTAAGAGTAGGCAATATATTCAAAAAGCTTCGAGAGTGGTTACCAGCTTCGGATCTAGTAAATTCAGAAACCTTGTCTGAAAAAACTTTGCTTGTTACAACTGAGATTAAATCTGATTGTGTTTTTCCATTAGTTTCGTTTTAGGAAAATAGAATATAAGTGTTTGAAAGCGAAATATTTCGGCACAAGCAAGATTTAAGTGCACCAATTGCTTTTCCGGAATATATCCGTGTATAACCGTTACCAAATGTGACATTAGAAAATTTTTTGTGTTTTTAATGAAATTTCTTTTTTCTGTTGCATCTTAAAACTTTTGTCCGGTTTTAATTATTTTTGGCTACGGACAAGACGTTTTACCAATGCTCACTGCGTTATCCAGGCAAATGTTCGTTGCAGCATGCAAGGACGGGGATGTAGGGCACGATTTTAAAGTGTGGTGACTTGTGGTGAGCGTGGTGAGCTACCGAAAAAATGAATTTAGATATAGCTAAATTCATTTTTTCGGTAGCTTACGTATTCTGATGAAATAAGTTGCTCTGTTAATCGGTTGTACCTGCAATATTTGTACAATTTGTGGCAAAATACTGCTGTCGTTCATCAGCCTGTACAACTTCGAACCAAGCAAAAGCATCTGAACGTTCTCCACGGTTTGTTTGCTGCCTTCCGTCTGCAATAGACAACATGAGCAGAAAATGAGCTGGAAGGATAAGCTTCATCAAAATGTATGAAAAATTCCAGCTAATTTTATGTATTTTCAAGCCTCGTTTGCAAAACAGGTGAGTTTCGTTCAGACAAAAAACACTGACTTTTATCAAATTTTCTNAAGCTGCACATTTTACTACTGAGGACCAGCAGTTACGCATGATTCATGATTTGTGACCTAATATGAGGGGTTTGCTTATGGACGTTTAAACTAATTGTTTTTGTGGTTGTCATGAAAAGGCAAGGTTCGTCTTTGTGACTATACGGTAAGTTTTCACTTGACCTGATCAAACCAAAATCCTCCTCCACACGCTTGTGAACTATCCCAGCCGTTTGTCCAAATCCAGTTGTAAATCTGTCGGGCCGAATATAAAAAACCGTAAGACCCATTTGGATCTCCATCAGGTCCAAGTACCTTGACAAAACAAAGAATGCATTCCCACTGTGATATGTTGCTTTAGTATTGCTTCACAAAAAAATTTTGTAATAAATCTTCATAACCAAAACTTTGCAAACACACTACTTTACTTTTCAAATTTTTGCTGTGCATCTGCTTTTACAGCATAAAAGGATACCATCTCCATTCGACAGAAACGCAAAAACAAACGATAAGCTTTATTGCACACAAATGTCTTATTTTGTGTGGTTCATCGCAATTCACGTTTTAGTCAAAGCCGACAGACAGAACTCTTGAAAAGTATTGAACAGGACTTATCTGACCTCATGAATTCTGGCGTAGCTCAGACCGTACCACGCCATATCGTCATAGGAAGGTTGCGGCGCGTACGCTTCCAGCAGCTCATACAGACCACGAACTGATCCTGTCACCACCGTCTTGTACCTGTTTATTACGACAAAACTGTTAATAAGATAGCAAAATTTTAGAATCCCTCAAAAAGTTTTAAAAATCCGTTTATCACAATATCGAGCTGTGAGCTTGTGAGCATGAAACGCCTTTATCTGAAACGTATCTCAGCAGCAAGGAGTAAAAGTGTCAAAACGTAAACTACTCTGAGAAATCAAGGCACTGTCGGACTGTTTTATGATGTAATGAATTGCTACGGGGTTTTATTCTGAAAAATTGCCACTTTGCACAAAAACCCGCAGTAAAACTCTGGCTAACACGGTGTGGGTTATACGAGAATGGTTAAACTCATTTCAGAGTGAAAATGCTCGATACAGTTCTCACATATAGAGCTCTTACAGTGTGGTTAGACTGGCCAGACGCTGGTGAAGGGGTCAATCATCGTTGGTTTCAGTTAACTTCAGCCGTAGACAACACCAAGCCATGTTTCTGCGCCCGATTTAGCGTTGGTTGCGAATTTCAACATGGGTCGTCTCCAATGTCTGCTTTGACTGATTTTACTCTACTTGTCAGCGATTATTAACCAGAGTGGTGTTGCTGTACTTTGCTTTTTGTTTTATTGCAGAATTCGCCGAGAATGTTGACAGAGAGTTTGTGTGTCTCAGTTCGAAAGTTGTGGCATGTTTGTGTGGCAAATCAAATGGAAATTTATGTAGAAATTTTAGGCATACAAACGATCATGTGGTAAATTTTTACAATGGTACCCAATCTCAACATGCTCAGCATATTTTAAATCTGTATTCATTTTGTGTCTCCAACATCACGTGTCCATAGTTTGATTGATTTTAGTAGCGCTTTAGTATTTATGCACCATAGCACAGTTTCTAACTTGTACTGCGGCAAAGACTATTTACTGTTGCGGTTGTTCCTTCGCTGTTCAAAAAAGGTTTGTTAATGAACCAAGTACATTTTCCATGCAACAAAGTAAAATCTCCAATGAAAAAATATCGCAAATATTGCTCAATTTTACATTTCTGTGCAGCTTTCAAGTAAATTTTAAATGTAAAGTAATAGGCGCAAAATTTTGTTTGAAACGAAACTCAATATATCAGAAATACGTTAAATAGCATATTGTGTTCTGATTGCCGTTCACTAACTTAGCAGATGAACACTATCAAATATATCTTATTTTTCTTACCTCAACCTAGTTAGGAAAGAGTGTCTCCTGTTTCCGTTTTGACATATTTTGCTTTGATTTAAAAATTTGAGGAACTTTAGTGAATAACAGGCAAATTAGCATCTTGAATACCTTGTTCAACATTGTCAAAGTTTTCAAAACATAAAACACACCAGAAAATTTAGAGCACTTCTTGAAATGGTGATAAAATTTGCAGTTAAGCGCGTCAAAAACTAAGTTCCACAATTGAACAGGAATATATAATGGACGTTTGCAAAAGTGTCAGAGACCGCATATATCTCTTGAAACAAGGCAATGCTTTCAGAATTTATGTTCTGAAATTTTCCTGATTTTTTTCCATATTAATTATTTTTGTGTCGAAAGTTGTGGTCAGTAGCTTCTGAGCACTTAAAAGTTTTTTTTACAGCTTACATTCACGTTCTTGTGACATTGCAGGAAAGCACAGGAAAGTGCGAATTAATGACTCAGCGTGTAAATCTACCATTACGTACTGTATATCTCATTTTCATAGAACAAAAGGGCGTTGCTTACATTTTTTGTCTACTTTTCAGTACTAAGACACCATTCAAACACCATTTGGTATTGGTGAATTCCTGCAAAATTTTCAGTTAAAAATTTTACTTGCATGCAGTTCAGAAGCGGCTGGAGTGTTTCTCACGACTTACATGCTGTTATTTCCGTAATGCATGAAATTTGCCATTGTTTCAAGCACAGCGCCATCCTGCCAGAAGCCATCGAATCCATTCCACGTTTGATAGCTGAACAAGCCGGCGATTGGCGATGGATACCAGTTGTGCTGCAGTGCGAATAGAGTTTGACATGCTCTCATCGCATTTTCGTTGTTATCAAACATGCTCGCATTGCACACAACATTGCCATTTTCTGAAAAATTCATGCTGTTATTGCTCAGCTTGTTCGCGTTGTACAAGTGCTTCAAGGAACTGTTTATCTAATCCTGTGAGATAAACCAGGGCGCATGCACTTAGCTCATCAAATCTCTAGCACGGAATTTGGCCAATCATAGCAGAGCGTGGCAATTGGGCTAAGATCAGCCCACATGCAGAGTCTTATATCGCCTGATAAAAATAGCCGGCTCGTGTTGGTATACCAAGATTTTAAAATAAGATTTGCTGCAGCCACTATCAGCAAGAAAAATGTTTTTTTTCTCAAGAAAGCTACAAGTAAAATATCAAAACATTCAAAAACACAATTTTGGAGTAGCGGTATAGGTTGCTTTCTTTTGCTACGAGAGTACTGAGCTATAGGAAGTAAACAAAAGCTGGAATGATGAGATTTGAGCACTAAGCGTTTTTCTGTTGCTTCACTACCTGTGAAATTTGCCAGATGGATTGTTGTCTATAAACTATACGTGATTTGTTAAGCTGATAGAATTTCATATTGATTAGTAATTCCGCTTGAAGCTGGTAACTTTTCTGTTGACACGCTTTCTAAGTCAAAAAATAAATTTATTTCCGCACCTGGACAAACAAAACGCTGCCATGTCTACTGCATCATGCAGCTTTGTTTCCCTATATTGCCGCTTTGAGACTACACCTCACAAAGTTTTGCATTAAAACTTCACACGTGATGACTTTGAGTTTGCTATCGTAAGTCATAAATTGTTTTGTTAAAGGTACGTCTGCAAATGTCTCTTCTATTATATACAATAATTACAAATACGTTGATGAATAAAGGTACTTAGACTGGCTCTGGGACAATAGCTACCTGGACAAGTGCCACCGGAACTGCCCTGACAAGATTCACTACTAGAGTCATTACAGTTTGAGAATATCGGCGTGTTAGTTCTTTTCAAAGTTACGGCAAACTATTTATTTTCGAAATACCGGCTTCAGGCACTGATTTTCAAAATACCCGCCTTTACCGGCCCCTGCTAAATTAGCAGTAAAATACCGGCCAGGTCGGTGAAATACCGGCCATCTGGCAATCCTAAGTGTATAACAAAAATTTCTTCATCCTCTGACCACTTTAAAGAAACGTAAGTTCAATTTTGAACCTTTTCGGTGAAGAATATCCTGTCGATATCATTATATCTCCAGAAACATTCTTAAGTCAGTGCAAAGCATAATTTTATATGGGCCCTTTCAAATTTTTCACGGAAAACTCTTTTATGCACATTGTCGCATTCAATCCACGCACTCAGAAAACGCCTTTTCTCCCTTCCATTTTACGTTATGTGCATTATTTTACCTTAGCTTTTGATTTGTGAGTTACATGGCAGCGACAGATACGTTTCAACTCACTTTTCCTGAAGTATGTTGAAGTAATATTATCGTAACAACCAGAGGTTCTAAAGCGCTCTGCCGCGAGAAGTCCTTTGCGTGCCGCAACGCGATACACCAAACTGAATTTGATAGCTTGTATGTGATGCGTAAAACGCAATATCCTAGGTGGCTGTTGTCCGGGTGGCACAAGGTGTGGTGCTAAAATAGAAGTGTGGAAACGCACATAAGAAACTAGAGATTTTCAATAACACTTCAAACAAATTTTTGAATCAGTTTTTAATAATGTATTCACTTTCATTGGACTACAAAGAAAAACATAAAAATGTGTGGGAAGATGTTCCCGCCCCACGACATCCCTGTGGTGGCAGTTGTCCTGGGTGGCAATTGTCCAGGTGGCAGTTGTCCTAGGTGGCAGTTGTCCTGGTGGTAGTTGTCCAAGTGGCATTTGTCCAGGTAGCAGTTGTCCGGATACCACTTAGAGCAGCAAAAAGCTAGATTGAAAATCGCTGGTTTGAACATTAGGCGCCCAACATTTGTTGGTGCTGTGTTTCTCTCGCACCTTTCAATGAGAATCTCCGAGTGCATGATGAGGTAAACACTCCAGTCAGCAGCAAAACCACTGCAGGAAGAAATACTGTGTTCATCAACATAATGCCAACGTGCTGCTACATTTCACAAAACCTTTTTACACAGTTATCTGAAAACTTTATCCAACAAACAAACTGATGATAATAAAGTATTGACGGTTGGCCACCTTCAAACAACGAAGCGCATTCCACTTGCATTACATTGACCATCCAAACGGCTTTTCTCTTACATCATTAAAGAAACCTGTTACTTTGTTGTTTATTTAATTCGTTCACTCTTGATACATTTTAAAGTATTGTATGAGATTTTGAAAGAGATTGTCCTAGCACTCGATTGTTTAAGCAACGCTTTGTACTTTCAAAACTTATTGTCTAGCGATCCAGATCAAGAAGGAAACTCGAACCAAAAGCAACATTTTTCTCAGTTTTTCCTCCTGTTATTTTCTAGATAAGTCTCACTATTCAAGAATAAGCTGACGTTGTTTCGGCAACTTCCAATTAATTTTTCAATACTTCAGGGCATCTGTTGATCAACAAATCTTTCAGCAGATGAAGTTCAGGTTATTACGCCACAAGATAAATACATTCCATAGCCAAGCTGCAATGAGTAATGCCTATTAATCATTAACTTCGTTTGTGCACATAGCAAGATTGCCCTGCCGTGCACATTTTCTAATTTTTATATTGATCAAAATATCGCAAAGACGTTTTCGTGGCACACAATGAAAATGCTGGGTGCTGAGTTACTAGTTACTACTGCAACCAAAATGTGTGAGAAAAATGCCAGCAATGATTCAAAACAGGAGTTGAAACCACCAACTATTTGTATCCTGCTTGTGCGAAATGCATATAATTTACATCAGCAGCTGCATCGGCGTTATATCTTCAAATGATTTTTCCAGCACGTCGTGTTTCTGTTGTCTCTACCAATGCCTTAACATGCGGAATAAATACTCAGCGAAAAATCGTCAGAAATAAAACGAAATTTCTACTACCTATTAAAACTTTCACCGCCTTTCTTTTCAAAGATACATAATTAACTCATCCAGAAGATTTCTTATCTGTTCAGCAACAAGGGCGTCGGAAGGATTTTTTCCAGGGGGTCACTAGGGGATTTTTGCAAAATTTTTCTGTGGGAGTCAAAAGTGCTGAAATTTGTTTTTTTCCCGCTCGAAACTAAAAAACAACTTTCTTTGCTAAAATTTTCAAAACCCAGGGGAAGCCAAGGCCCGCCTTCCTACACCCATGTTCAAAAACACGAAAATAAGTCTGGATGCTCCTCAAACAAGATTGTTTTAATGCTTCATACAGCTTGCATTAAATTACAATGCAATTTTTAGAGCGGAACTAAACAGAAAAACCTTAAGCTCTTGGTTTCATGTAAATTTTGCAACTACATGTTTCTTATACCTCTCGAATGTATTTTGAACAGAATAATTACAAATTTTGAGGTAAGTTCTACTCGTCCCGTTTTAATAAAACTCACGCCAAAAGTAGTTCGTGTTTCATCCAACTCATGTTGAGGTTTATATAACATAAACGCTACTTGAGGTCACCCACTTATTTTCGAAGTCTGTTACATAATAATTTCGTACAGGGTCTGTGATAGTTTGAGACTTCTCGTGAGAAACACTAGTTTGAATTTTGATTGAAACCGATTTCGCCAGAGCAGGAGCTGAAGAAACGTCATTGCTTGCTGTCCCTTAAAAGAGTTGTACAGTTTCAATCCCAAACTGCAAATCAAATGTAGGTTTAATGTAAAACGACACCAAAAAGCTGGGCTAATTTAGTTCAAACTTTTAGTGCTTGCTCAACGGGTCAACTCAAAATTAATTTTCAAGGATATTTAATCTTTTAGAACAGATTTTTCCTGTTGTCCTTATGCACATTGCATACAAATTTGTTGAGAAGACAATATACAAGCACACAATCTGTAACGTAATTGGCCAGTTGATTAAATAAAATATTTTGATTGGATAAATGATGGAATAATAGGAACTGACACATCTCTCGTTAGGGTGATGAAGAGATTACCACAACTCTCACGAGAGATGTGTCACTAGGTTTAAAAGGACCGCAAGAACCGCTGACAAAGCTCGAGGCAATTTTTGTCATAACTTGCCGACAGATCGCGTTAGAGAGTAAATGAACATTAAAGACAAGTCAGTGCGACGTCATCACGTCGTCCCTGTAACGTATGACAAATATTTGATATGCAAAAGTGCTGTCGCTTTCCTAAAAAAAGCGATAACTAATTAAATAATCCCTGGGGGATTAATTCATTTTAAAAGAAAAAACAAGTAAATTGCCACTTGAACTTTTTTCTCAAGCCCTAATGACGTCCTCTAAAAGTCTCTCGACCTCCTCCAGTCGTTACATCAAATCAAAAAAGTTCAAACCCGAAATTTCCCAATTTTTAATGTAAAGCAGAAAACTCGGCATCTTCAGAGTGTTCGCATAACTCTCTAGCTCTATCGGTTGGCGAGTTTTGGCCAAATATGTTTGAGCCACAATAGTGGCTCGCACGGGCGTTAAAGGGTTAGGCCTGCTTCTAGATGTTGTTGTCATGGCAACAAGAGCCGCCTGTCTGCCTCAAAATGCCCCCCAGTAACAATGCATGTTGTGCACAACATGGCAGGCTGCACGGAAATTTCCGTGTCGCAATGATTTTTAACGCATAATGACGAAAGAGAGCGTATTATGTTGTTTGCAATTCATGAGTTAGGTTTTCGTTAAAAGGTTCAACTTGTCAAATGTAATCAATTTCAATAATACCTGGCCGTGACCCGTCAAAAATCTTGCGTTGCCCGTAGGTTGAGAAACCCTGGAGCAAACGATTAAAGCCAAGTGTTGCGACTTACCGGAGACTAAAAGCAACAGGGAAGAAATTTCGAAAAAATGAGCTGCATTCATATATCCGTATGTAAGAAAGCAGAAAAAACAGAAAGAGTAATGTTGAGAAAGGTGGCGACAATCAGAAAAAGCAAGACTGATACTATAATCGACAATGAAAAATAAGACCCATTTCAGCTTGTGCGTGTTTGATCATTCCCCTATCTGAAATAATCAAAAACATGATCTTCTTTCATTTTAAATTCTTCTAAGCAAATTTTAGGGGCGGGAAGGGTGGCACTTTTATGGTCGGCCCCGGGCGGCATATAGCTTCGCAACACACTGTACATGGCCTACGTGTTTTTAAGTTTTCCATCAATTTTTCTTAGCTGCGCTCAATGGTAGCATCCAAAACATACAATACCATAAAGCAAAACACGTTGCATCTGTGTGTGGCGGCATAAAGGCATTAAAGCACAAGGTAATAAGGAGTGAGGACCACGTTGCGAATCGCTGCTACGGCTGTGAAAATCTCGCACACATGCCTTCGTCATGAGCAAAAATTGCTGCTCCTTGCAAAATATGTGAAGTAAAACTATTCAAAAATCTTTGCAATTGCTAGATTTGCGATTCGTGTGTTTGTTACTCTTTCCGACTGCGAAGTCGCGCGAAAGGATATGAGGTTAAAATTTCCTTTGTGCTATCATTATTGAAGAACGTATTGAGAAATAAAAAGCTACATCAATCGAATTTAATACGACTGAACATGTAAAAGTAAAACATGTAAATAGGTTTTGTCCTGGCCATTTGTGACCCGTTCATTGGAGACCACATTCATGTGAGTCTCGTTTTCTCTTTTTTCATTTCTCGTCTTTCATTTCTCAGTTAAAAACTGAAACTATTGCGACGCCTCGATAAAGGAAACAGGCAGAGACCCAGAACATATAATTCTTTGAATTCTTTGGCTTGGTCTAACAAAATGAGATTTCAGAGGTGAAACGCTCCCTTCCAAACCCGAGGTGTGAAGAGCTTTCTGGCCTCTGCGGTGTTTTGAAACGCGAGTGCATTTACAACCCAGCGTGAGTCACCTTGGACACGGAAGGGCGCAACCTTGCAAAACTTCAAATGAAGTCACCTTACAAAACTTCAGGTCTCCCGTAAAGAAGTGGAAGGTTGATCATAAAAATGAGATGCACAGTAAATCAAAACAGCTTCTCTTTAACGTGGCGTAAAATGAATGTGATCTCAAATGAATGTGGTCTCAAATGAATGTGGTGTTAAATGTATGTTATCGCGACTGAATGTGGTCCCAAATGAAAATATCTCAAATGAAAAAGACTCATGTGAATGTGGTCTCAGATGAACAGGTCTCAAAAGAACGTGGTCTCAAATGATTGTGGTCTCATGATCGTGGTCTCAAATGAAGTGGTCTCAAATGAATAGGTCTAAAATAAATGGTCTCAAATGAATTGGTTTCAATAGTCATGGAGCCAATTTTCAATTCTTTTGAATCTTGAAAAAGACCTTTCTCCTAAGCAGTCAGTCACCATCAAGATAAGAAATGGGGTTCCCAGGGTTAGAAATATTAAAAGCCACTGATCCAAGGCATTAGGCCCAATCGCGCTTATGTCATTTTCTTGCTGTTTCCTTAGTCTTTGTCTACTTGTGGCAGAGTTCTGCATTTACAATTTGGCAAGGTGATTTTTGCTTGTTCAAGCTCATCAGAATTTTCCCTGATTTTGCTTAACATGCTGTGAAAGGATAAGTATAAACTCGCATAAGGACTCAATAACAAATCTGATTTCTGAATGATTTTTTTGAAGAAATTAAAATGGATAAAATCACAGCTAAATATATTAACGAGCATTACGTCAAGGAAGCACTAACAAAACTGCTGTAGAGCTCAGGCTCAGAAGAAGCACTGTGACATAGTTGATTACTACACCTTAACTTTTAGTGATATCATACTCTGGATCAAACTTCCAAAAATCAACCAATCGCTGCAGGTATATTGGGGTATCACGGTCAGACATTGTTACTTTGGTCAGATGTTTTTGTCCAACCTCGACTCCGGAAGTCCAATTGAATCATTTTCACATCCCACTCTTAAATTTGGCAATTCCTGTTGAAATTGTACAATTTCTTTTGAAACTTTTCTTGAAACAGAGATTTCTTGCTGTGCACCACGATTTCCATTGATTTTAACAGCCAAATTTCATTCCCTTTATGTTAAGGTGTCGGGAGTCGGAAATTTTGGAAGGCCGGAGTCGGGAGTCGGAAATTTTGAAAAGTCGGAGTCGGAAATTTTGGAAAGGTCGGAGTTGGAGTCGGAGTCGGATATTTTACCTCCGACTCCGCAACCGTGGTAATAAGTCATTCGTTCTCACTATTATCAGAAGGTAGGCCTTTATAATGTTGGACTTTACTATAATTTTATTGTAGGTGTAGGATATTGCTAGCCCTACCAACAGTGGCCTAACTAGAGGTTTAAGCCAGGGGGGAAAACTTAGCTGAAAGGGGCCCATTGACCACCGTTTGGGTATGCAATAATAGTTCCCAAAACTCATAAAAATTATTCCACAAAAGCAGAAAATATTTGTCAGGTGATGTAATTAGCTTCAATTGGGTTAATGACTATAAGGTTGAAATTCACGTTTTCATGTACCATATCCTACCTAAAATCGATACCCATCAGTGATTTGTGACTGGGTAAGATAGACTTATGGTTTGTTGTAAGACCCACCAGAGACCTGAATCTTGATAATTAACTCCTGAATAAATTCCACTTTTCTTCTAAGCACCAAATGCTTGATTTAATGATGGGCCATGGGAGTAGATTCTGGGCACTGCCTGAGTAAACAACTAAACAAATGTAGTAAGTCCAAAATGGAATTGTTTGAGCAGTTCATTGACCACTCCGCACCAGTGATGAAACCACATTAATTTAGCAACTACCAAGCAAATAATGCCAAACAATTTTATCTAAATATGGAGCTGCACACCAAACAATTACAAATAGGTATGAACAGTGCCATATAGCAGTCCAACTCTGCTTCCCCAAAATGCAGGGCTACACAATTGGGAGACCGTAGTCATACACCAAAAACAAAAGAAATCACTGTATAGTGGCACAACAGCACACATGAAAAATATTACACAAGAAGAACCATGAAAATATCACAACAATGTTACATTATAAAGTAGTATCAAACTGGCTTGAAGCGAGTCTTATGGCACGAAAAGGCCTTTATAACACCGAAGTGCAATAAATACGTTACGATAAACTTCATTTAAGACGTGTCTTGAGAATAGACCTTCACAAAAGGAATTGGGTTTTAGTCACTGTCATTTAATTAACGACGATTATTCAGAGATGTAATGAAATGCAAATGTTAACAAAAATTTGAAGGAAATCAGAATCAAGACTATCGTTCAGTTATGAAAACACTGTTACCGAAGGAACACACCTGAGGCCGATCAAAGCAAGTCGCCGCGATGAACGTTTTCTTTCATTAGCGCTTAAGTTAATTTTGCTTGAAAAGCATGCGCATCGTGCTTTTAACTGGTCGAAATACGCATGCATAAAATTTTCTGATGTCTAGACTTGTTAATCTCCTGGTGCATGGCACATGCTTAGATTAATAATATTTTGTAACTTAAAGGCTATAAATGTTGACAAATATAGACCAAGGGTCCACTAACTGCACTACTCGGTTGGGACAA
>JGI24021J15306_10006358_pt1 | contig 14203 bp, 8 predicted proteins | sample Ectturendosymbi1_FD_15306 | JGI IMG/M metagenome (IMG submission 15306) | reverse complement strand
TTCCTTAAGGCTTTGTTGTGATTAGGTATCTGATGGATGGGGTGGTTTCAATCATCTTATGTCAGTGCCGGCGCGATTTTATCCCAACGCGTTCTGGCGTCGCGAGATCGCCTGATATTAATTGTTCGATTGTTCACCTGCAACCCCTGCCCGGATTGAATAATGATTTTCATTTCAAGCCGTTTTGCTTTTTCTGTTGCGACCGTTAACAGCTGACCGTCGCTTTCATTTCTGTTATGTGGACATATTTATTTATACTTTGGTGTTGGGTTGCACTAAGAGAGTTTCGGTGGTCAAGAAGTAAAAAAAAACGATTGGTACTATGTTCTCGTTTCATCTGGTGCAATGCGTAATCTTCAGCCCTGTTCCGTAATTTATAATCACCAGCACTGGTTGTTATGTTGATTTATGATGCAAACGGTCAAAAAGTAAATTTTAGCTGTGTTTGCTGCAGGCAGTTATCGACGATAGAACTTGCAAAGATGAAAACATGTTGGCAGCTGAGAAGAAAAAGAAAGGCGGCACCGCGGAAGGTGGGTCAGAGCGTCTCAAATGTCTTTATATGATGCCCATTATCACCCTTGCATGATAACTTACGCTCCACTCAGCAAATCTGTCAAAATTCTCAATCTCGTTGGTTGTTACCATTATTTTGTCAAACTGAAACGCGGTTGTCCTTGCTCAGTAATCGTAGACTCGACTCACCACGACCTGACAATGCCCCGTGGCCTTGTTTGTTGTTTTAACCGGTTGTACTTGCGGCTCCGAACCGCCTTTCATGACGTCGTCGCTGTGTCTTTCTCAAAACCTTGTTGTGTTCGAAGCTGCCGTCTTGATTGTCCGCTGTAATTATTTCGAAAATGTCACGTGCACCGCAGCCGCCGAACGCCTACGACCGCCATTAATCGTGGAAGTCACTAGTTGTTGCTTGCGAACATCCAGCTCGCCTGAAAGACAAAGCTCCCGCACACGTGTTTTGGCGTGCATCGGCACGCGCGATAACAAAGTGATTGATCGAAGAAAAGGACGGCCCGTAGTACTTTTGACTGACGCCGTGGAGCTCTGTGTTCGTCCTGGTCAAGCGTTCTGTTGCCTCTGGCGAACACATGTGCTTGCATTGAAAGCTCGCTAGCATTGGCGAAAGGACGCGTGAAGCTAACACATGAGTATGAGGAGTGATGTTGTGTTCGAGGATTTCCAACATTGCTGGGACAGATCCTGAACCTTCTGACAAAATTCACTTAATTCGCTTTGAACACTGACCTTGACTGTATTTTGAGTTTCGTTGTAAATACCGCGAAATGACAGCTTCATGCTGGGCAAATTCTGCTCACTAGTTGCAGGAACGGTATTTCTGCTTTTTCAGCAGATCCTTCGGACCACAACGTAGCAAGAAACGGCGGCTTGTATCATAATGATTTTGAGCTCTGTCGGTTATCAGCGTTGACCTCACTGAAGGCGGGCGGTGCAGTTCAAAGCAGTGCGCTCCGTCCAAGTGTAACCTTTCACGCGAATTCTTTGATTATGCACACTCGGTTTTGCCGTGCTTCAAAATCAGTGGTCTTGATCGCGCATCGACCTTGGAGCGATTAAGGAAGCTATTTCTGTCTTAGCCTCAAGAATTTTGATGGTTGTCGCAGCATAGGCGAGATAAGGTGAATTGTTTCGGCCCCTATCTCTGCAGGGTCTCGAGGCGCGTCTGCGAATTTGCAAGTGTGTTTTGCCGTTTCAGCCGCAAGTTTCGTAATTTTTGTTTTTTCCACGATGTCCACGATGTTCTCTCAGCGAAGGTTGCATGAACTTGCCCACAGCTTCGAAACATTTTCAAAGATATTTTTATCAAAATTTTTATGCCCACTTTTCTGTATTTTTCAACTAGAGTTTAATATTCATGGAGATTCCGGCGATTCGGAGAATTTGACTTTCTTGCTGCAGATTTCTTTTTGAGTAATAAAACAACTCAGATCTCCATAAAAGCTTTCTGACTCCGGTGTGAAATTCGCAAGACAGTAATGGAATTGCCCTGTGAAAAGCTCCACGGTTTTGCAAATAGCGTTTATGGTCGTTTCACTTGTTTTTCCAACACATTCCTTATACCGTTCTGTATTTCGGTTTGGATGGAATTAACAGATGGTAAAAAGTTAATACGCACGACAGAAACCGCAAAAAAGAACTAAGTTAAGGCGGAGGAAGATACTATATATCCATCAAGTCTTGGTTTTTGCTCGTGCACACACAGTAACATGTGAAGCAATGGAAAGTTTTAGTAGAAAGTCACATCGAAACCCTGTCCTTTGTGAGCGTGCCACTGGCCGACTTGCTTTTCAGGTATCGCGTCATTGACATGATTTGACTCATACACAGAAGTTTTCTCAAATATGACCCATGATAAAGTGTCACAAAAGTTTTACCATCTTTTTAACCAATACCAAAAGCAAATGCCATTGTTGTTCAATCAATAGTGTAACTACAAGCCAATGTATTTATATCGTTTTTTTTAAGATCCGTTTTATAAATTGTTTGTTAATTCCAAATTGACCACATTATATTATAGATCTTTTGTTAAAAATATTGAATTTCTAGTTTTAACGCTTGGTTTGAATTGAACTAAGAAAAGTCGGTCTTGAATTGATGAGGTCGTAGCTTGAGAATCTCCTCTGTAATAAATATCTCTTGAGGTGAGAAAAGTCTGACTTACGCAGTTTGTTTTGGTGCAGATGGTGTCGCAAATGGCTCCCTGCTCAGCAACCCCTTCTTCACCACGGAATTCCTGCAGAAAGCTCTCCGTTTCTTCAGCAACGAGAGCATTGGCAAAGAACTTACGAACGTGGCGTCATGACACGTTGTGAGCGTCTGTCAAGCTCAGAAAGCGAACATGTTTTCTCTGTTTGTCCTCGCGAACCGCGAGATGATAAACGATGCTGTACATCATTTGTGTCACGCTGTTCGTAGCACATATATTTATACACTTTTCATGCGCGTGCGGGGCGTTCCGTTCTTGTTTTGTTTTCTTTTTTTTCGGTTAAAGGTTTATTTTTGTACCTGTGACTTTTCAACTGAGTTGGAAATTTATTTAAACCTCATTTTTGTATTTTGTCTTTCAAGCTTGACATTTTCCTTCATCATAATCCCGTTTGGTGACGTGCAACATGCGCACGTGGCTGTAGTGATGAGCGTTGCTGCTGGCATGTATGAAGCTCCACCAGAACATAACATACCTGCGTAGCGTTGAATTTCGTTGTTTGCTTTACGACTGAACGCGCTGTGTGTCGTAACGTCCAGTCGCGCACCAAGAAGCGTCGCAATTGTGTTCCCGTGCTTGCCGTTGATGATTGCAGTTCGCCGTGCATGTGAGCGTGCAGTGAGAAGCGCGCGGCAGAAAGCTGCTTGGCACGACCTTGCTCGAAGGCGCCCTGTCCAGATCTGGGTGGTTTGTGTTTTGTTGACAATAGTGCGAAAACGTTGTGACGTGCCAGCCGTGCAGCGGGTCGCAGGGAAACGAGACAGGAATCTCGGCGCGAAAATGTTTTTTCTGTTGATGTTGCATGCGTCTGTTTTGTTTTTCGATCTGTCTCTGTGCGGCTTCTCTTGATGTTCGAAGACAATGTGAGATGTGCGTCAAGAACAGCATTTTGAACCTGTGCGACCCCTCGACCTCTCAACCATCACTGTGTGCTAAATAACCATATTCCGCCAGATACTTGTGGCACGTAACAGTGCCGTGTAGAATGTCGTTTCCTCGTTTTTTTGTTGTTTGCTGGATCTGACAGCAGAATAAATGCAATAATGTAGTTGTCTACAGGACAACGTTTGATACTGTTATATTCGCTGATCCTCCCTGTTCCGTCTGGTAACGAGCAGCATAACATAAAATGCTGATTGCTTGCAGTCGACCGTCGCCAGCAGCAAATTTCTTGTTCAGGTTTTCCAAATGCACATCATCGAACTGTGTGATCTGTTCCGGCAGAAGCGCGGCTGCACTGAGCGTGAGACGTTGATGGCATGACGCTGCTTCGGCCGCGCTGCGATTTTTCATTCTCAAGTCGGCGCCTCCAGTCTATTCCCTGATCATAAATACGGTTGCCAGTTGTACCTCACTGCTTGGCGTCAAAGGTGAGTACGATGCCATCCAACCAACACACGGAGGCACCAACACCCATAGCTGTGGTCCCTCGCTTTCAGTTCGGTCTTAATCTATCCACTTTCCAGAGACTGAGGCACTTAAGGCGCGTTGCTCCCGGACAAGCATCATGTCCAAGATGACACTCTACATTATCGTCTAACTGTCTTGCGCTGATGCATTTTAAGCAGCGAGGACCTTCGCGCAGCGACGCCGTGCGACACCAAAAGCATTTACGACTTCGCTCCCGTCCTTCCATAATAGCTCGAATGCTGCTAACCGCCGATAAACCCACACTTGGTATTTACTCGTTGCCGACCGACCGGTCGATCGCTGTCGATTTGCAGGAACATGGGAACGCTGCGCGAAGATGGCAGAAAGTATCTGCCCAACCAGTGGCTAATCATATCTTGATGTGGTATCCATTAGGAAGACGAAGCGGTGCTGGCACTGCAGCTTGGGATTTCTCGCGGCGAAAAGATGATTTCCAATTTGGATTTATTCGAGCCTGTGTCTCGGAAGTGGATTACAGTGCGATTGAGTCGCCAAGGAGGCCAGGCTTATGGAATGCTGTCGTTGATCGGCAGTGACGCTTTCGTTTGTTTCCGCGCATGAGAACACTGAGGAGCTAATGCAGTCGTTCGAAGTGCGATCAATGAAAATGATGCGCTGCTGGACAGTGAAAGTGAAAACAGGTTTAAACCGCATCGGCTTGTCGCAAAGAAACTTTCGTGGCGGATGTGGTAAAGGTACAATAATTTTGTCAGTAGTGGAAGCATAATCAGCGTGCACTCGGATTTTCTTGAGAGATTCGGAGCTGGTACTTCATGACTCAAAGTCTAAAAGGGTCAATCGCATTTGAAGGCTGTAGGGGCATGTTAATAATATGTAGTAACTCTTAGAGGTATTATGTAGTAACACTCATCAATTATATTGAGTGAACTATTGGTCTAACGAAGAGCTACGCGAATCTGGCAAGAAACTTAGTTTGTTAAAAACTTGGTCGCTTAAACTCGTCGAGCACAAATCCAGCACTCGCTTTCTGTGGTTATGTCACAGACTAAAAGACCAACTGCTGGCCAGCACATGTCAAAGCGTTGAAAACAAAAAAAGTTTATGAACTATGCAGGTTATGAGGTTCGTTATAGGCGCCACGAACTTTCACCAGATGGGGTGCTGTGTCTCCGGGTTCAGTGATGACCTTCGCGTTGTAGGGACCACTGTTAACCAGGGCTGTGGAGCCGGTACTAAAATTTGAGGCTCCAGCTCCAGAACATTTGGGTCCAAAAAACAGAAAAAGACATAGTTTGTGGGTCAAGCGAGTTATACCAATGAAACAATCTTTGAAACCGGCACCCAAATTTCAGGCTCCAGCCATCCAAAACTGCTTGGCTCCGGCTCCACTGCCCTGCTGTTAACACATGGGTCGGCATGTAGGGCAAAGTGTGTTGCACGTCTCTCCAAATCAGACCTACAAAGCAAATGAAGTAACCAAAACGAAAGTTCTGACAGTGGGTAATCAGAAATGGGAAACAGCCCCCTTTCAGCGCGTTAATCAGAAATTATGGCGTCTGTTTTTCGCGTCATGCACATTCTGTAAAAACACCACCCGTCCCAGTTGGAGGATTGAGAAACCTACGCGCTTCAATTGCTATGCAGCCCTTGACATGGGCTTGGAAACTTTCATTTGCTAAGACATTCAACCACGTAGACGTACTCTTTGTTTGAGAACAAACTGTATCAATCTTCAATTTGTTTGGATTTGACGACATCTCTTTCAGTGCATCCTCGACCCTGATTCCATTGGGCTTGCTTCACAAGAAAGTTATGCTGGATCGCTTCTCGCAGACAGTATCCTGAAATAGCCGTGATTTTGCAACCGCGGTTTCGTAAATTAAGTTTTGAACTGAAGTAACGTTACTGCTTACAGTTTTAAACAATGATGTTTTACGTTACTGCNTACAGTTTTAAACAATGATGTTACCAAGCGTTATTTTTCAATGAACTTGATGACTGGAACAAATCAGGTGCAAACAGTCAGAGCAAGATTATTTTTTATGGTTAAATCATTTTTGTTGGCTGTATCGAAGTTTCACCCACATATTCGGTGATGTACGCATTAAAGACGCTTGCGAGTAGCCTGTTATTTGTATTTCCCTGGAACCGGAGATTGACGACAGATTTTGCACCGTCAGTTTTAAAGCGATAAAATTCTTGTTTCGAATTTCGAAAGTTTATCCACTGATGCTATGCTATTCCGATAAAATGCTTTTTAGGATTTAATCAAGCTCTTTCGGACGATACTGTGTCCACAATTTCGAGTTTCTGGAATAATACCAACTTTAAATCTTAAGGAATTCACTTTCAACACAACAAAGCAAGTTCGAATGATGTTCGGCGAAGATCGCTTACGGCTGCGATTTTTGTCCTCAGGCAATTAACCCTGCATGCTTAAAATTGAGGTAAATGTGTTCGAAAAAATATGGTTTTGTCAAAGCGGTAGACAGGATAATAAATCTCACATGTACGAACTTCCTTGTATTGAAGCACGTGTCTACTATCAATAAATTGAAAAGGTCTTAAAGGAAAATGTTAAAGCTTAAGGAGGAAAGTTATGGTTCGAACTTGGCCATACTTACGTTTGCCTCTCACAACCACATCACCTTGGAATAAATTCTGAAACTAAACACTTTCTTTGGTCAACTGGTTTAGGAGTAACATATATACTTGTCATCAAGAGGAAGAACAAATTTCGACAGCTTCGACCTCTACGAAAGTTTCAGTCTGATTGAAACAAAGTTTTGTGATATATCCAAAGCCTATCCCATGAAACTCTTATAGCAAGTTGACTTCATTATCAACGTTCACACCGCTCTTTTACGAAAATGTTTGAAAAATTTAGTGGGTTGTATTCATTCTTTCTGGGAAAAGAATAAACTATTTGGACAATTTGACATGACTGTTTGTCACCCAAGTAAAATTAGTTTGGAAATACGTTTTGCTAAAACTTGTTGCAGGCTAGGGTTTCACCGCACGACCGATAAAATAAGCAACTGCAAAAACAAACCTATATCTATTCATTCTTCATTACAACCCACTTTACTTTTTATGCATTTTTCACACAAGCATTCTTTTACAAGATATGCGGTTGACTCTGTGCATGAAGAAGACCACTCCAGCCGATAGTTTGAAAGGATACTGTGCATCATAAGACTTACACTAGAACCCTCTCTGCCTGAACTGAAAATGCTGTGTTAAATATTTTTGTTTTAATGACCACTTTGTAACGCGTAGCTATTTTTCTNCACCAGGAAGTAAGCGTCAGCTGACCCTTGAGTTTTTATAGTACCTGAAAAATTNACAGCCATAAATGTATTAAATGTGACGGTCAAGCTTGTGACTCACTTCGAAGTTATTGATTTCGCTTTTACATTCTACGGCAAAGCTTACNTTGAGATAACTGTTACACGCAGAAAACGCTGGCCATTAAACGTTTTGTGCCGTAAATGTTATGTATCACTCCTGTTAAACTTAATACCAACTTCATTTCAAATTGCCTATGCTTAATCCGGCATGTCGTTTGTGCATACAGCATTTTAATGCGGCACTTGAAATATCGAAAACGCTATGAATGGAAACTTGTTAGTTTTTCCTCTTGCACAAGTAAACTATATTCGCCTTGATATATACTTTTAGATAACACACGATTTGCTCATCCACTAAAACCTGTGAAATCCTGAAACATATTTATTTTGTCAAAATGGCAAATGGAAATTTATTGCGATACAAACAGCAATGGCGTTTGTGCCAAATGTATGGCATCAATTACCACTTGTTTAAAAGGATACTTTGCAAGACTATTTCTTTCTCTAATGAGGCAGAAGCAAACAGTATTGTCTGTTTGTAAGCTTAAGGGTTATTGGGCAGTTTTAAGTTTTTAAATTTTGTTAACCCTGCGTCGACCTTCTATACTAATTGAGGTTAACTTGACGAGCTATGGAAATTTTTCAAAGCCTTTGCTCGAAATTATTGTTTGCAGTTGTCTTCTCATTCAAACTAAATTAAAGATCCGAAACATAGTTTACTTTCTTTATGTCATCGAATTACATCTCAGCAACGATCCGAAGTGTGATCTTGATCTCTGTGGAAAATAACACTAATCATGTGTGTTTAACCGAAACAACTGCAGAGGTTCACTTGCCCCAGAAACACTTCACCGCTTGCCGTGCACAGTACTTTGCAGTATGTGCAGTTCAGCTTCCGAGGCACACATTTTCATTGTTCATAGCTTCTATTTTGTGAAGGCCTTTATTTTCGCTGCGCATCTTTCAAAGTTTGCGACAAGAACCCCTAAAAATATTATTTCACGACCTGACAACCTTACCAAAAGTGAAAAAATGCAGAGCCAGAATTAACTTTCTCGACAAGCACACCTCTATTACATTGGGCAAAAAAAGAATGTTATTCCTGGGATTATGACGTTCTTACTTGGCGCCATCACCATGAAGAAAACTGTCATAGAACGACTTAAAAACGGTATTTTCAGTTTTTACGAAGTACTTGCTGACGAAGAATCAAGCATGGTTTTTCTAGATGTGCTGAAGAGTGCCTCGTAGCAGACGTGTTAAAATGTTGGTGGTTTGTGTCCAGTTATTCGGTCAATGTAATGGTGTAAGAGTGAGTCAGGATGAAAACTTGAACTCAAATAAGCAAGAGTAAGGAAGAGATCAAATCAATCTACAATCGTTAGACACAGTTTTTTTGTGCAATTTGTCATGTCTACTTGATTTGAATTAGTTAAATAGCAGTGTGATACCCTATATTCANAATTCATTCAAAACTGCCAAACACCAGCAAATTAGTTCCACTTGTTCTTTTCCTTAAAATTTGCATACCGGTGATAACNGCCAAATCAAAAACCGCATTGTTGCGTTTGNTACACAACACGGGTGCTTTGGCACGCGCAAACTTAATTTCGCCATTTTCCACGCCAGAATTCAACCCGTGGAGCCAAGCTCTCGACACCGCGAGACCGTTTCATGGCAAACGAATGTTATCGCGCTTGGCCTATTGCTCGCGCGCAGAACGAATCCTCGAACAAAATCGATTAATGCAACGCTATTGATCGCTGATTAAAAGCTGCTGCCTTATCAATCATTTAGTGAGAGGCTTTCGGACTTTTGCCTTTCCAATGACAGTTGCGCATCGCTCGCCTGACGTTGATGCAAAACGTGTCACAAAAATTCTGGAGATAAGGCTTCGGCACAAACGTAAAACGCCGCAGTGAGAATTTCTTCTTTCAATGAAGATTAACCAACAGCGGGCCTTCGTTGATTTTTCAGACTTCAATAAGGCTCGTATTGGGTGGATACTTTCCTTGAAGCCGGCGGCATTCCTTTAAAAATAACCGAAATAAAATGGAAGCCATTCTTGACCTAGAACGTTTGCACGAGCGATACCACGAAGTTAACACCCGAAATGGGGAGGGATGCGCCCTGTCTGAACGAATGGAAACTGCCAACCGTTTCACTTTCAAAGTTGTGCCGGGGATGGGTCTGCATCCTTGCATAGAGTAAAAATAATTTTGTCGAGAAGAAACCAGCCTCCACAAGGCGGGTCGTTGTATTCGTGCTGCGGTTGTGCTCGCGCTCAATTGGCAACCTCTGTCTCTCACACCTAGCGGCGCCACGCCAAACGAAACAGCCAAGCGGCATAATGCGTTTAACGACCCCATGACAGAAAATGAGGCCTGCCGGTCACGCCGCGTTTGTCATAAAATGAAAAAAAAGCGTGTAAAGGCACCAACCGAGGCTGTTTGGAAACGATTCTGTCGCCGTCACTTGCTCATCCGTCATCGACGACTTAACCATTTTGCACCCAGACCAGATCTTTATCGTCACCAGAGAGCGCTGCTCGTTATTTACAAAGGGTGTCTTTGATGACCACCGAAACTTTGGACTTGATTGGAAAACACACCATACAGTTTTGGAATGCTGCATGAGGTTTTCATGCCCAGGCAAAAATGCGACACACTCTCGTCGCACTGCAATTTGTTAAAGTTTAAGCCACGCATCACATATTCTCAGTGTTTGGCGTATTCCCACACACTGACACTTCCCCATCATAAAATCGTGAAAAAACTTTAAAAATTGTTCAGAATTTCATTCATTCAGCGGATTCGTTTGAACAAGCGTTTTTTCACTTAATTTGAAATTTTTTACAAAAGTTTGCGTTTTACCTCAACGTCATATGTGGAACTACAGTTTATTACAATTAATTTCCAAGTTGCACAGCTCAGCAAAAAGAGAGCTGATCATTTTAAAGAAAGTGCATACGCCAGTAAATCATTTTAGAAATTCCAGGCGTATTTATTTCTACTCTCGGGCGATAGACATTGGCTTAAACTAAAGTAACAGCATAGGTCATACGTAAACACAATGGCCAAAGATGCTTTTAACCTATTTGTAGCAACATCTTAATCAAAAAACTGGCACGCTTGCAGTATTTGATTTGCAACTTGTGAACACATCGGCTTTCTTCAGGACAGGTGTAACGCATTTTTCTGAAACCACGCTGCTGTGGTTTAACTTTAGTGTTAAGAATGTGCCTGTAACCTGTCTTCAATGCAGTTGCAAAAAGTGTCTGTAACCCTCTGATTTCGCCGGCTTCAATGCCTAGTACTACGTCCTGGTTTGTCTGTTTTTATCGACCTGCGTTCTGCAGAGTGGATGTGTTCATACTATGGACTTCGTGTCTGCTCGTAAACAAATAAAGTAAATTAAATTATCACCATTTAGGTTTGAAGAACGGTCGCATCCGCCACATTTATTACATGATGACTATCAAACTTCTTCAAATCGTTTCGTGTTGTTTTTCTTGGTCTTACGCATCAAACTGATGCAGTGCTACCAAACATGCTGCCTTGGTTCTGACGAAGGTTTTAATTGATATGCGACGGAGCACGACGGCTTAACATTCATTTCATGAATGAAGCTGTGATCAGCACCAATCCGCAGCACAGAGCATCTCTCGTTTGATCGCGGCGTGTGGCACAAAACCCATCTTTGTCTGCCTCAGATTTTGAAAGAAGAAAGCTCCGGCCGTTCATGACGTGTGTTCGTTGTGTTTAGGAAAACTCATTCTTCTCGAGATTGTAGCGAGATTGCCACAAAAGGACTCTTCTAGCTGAATTTAATACATTTAATAACGACTTTCAATTAATGACATTTCCTGAAGACTAAAACCGAAACTCTGCCCTCTGTTGGATGCTTGTTGAATATTTTTCAAAACGATTCTAAAGCAATGAGTGACTTTCCAGGGTTACTTGACAGACATAAGAGTTCAGCTCATTTGTTCTACATTTTTCAGTAACCGGTCAGACCACATATTTGCTTGCGAATTTTCTTGTGCGTTAGTTTTTAACTTCTTGAACACCTAACGTTTTACTTCCTGCCTAAAAGCAATCGTGTTTTCCCTTGTAAATAGGGACAAATTTATCTGAAAAACAAATTGTGGTTTAACAGCTGTCCAAACTTTTCCAGCAGATAAAATTTTCTCACCCTTTTCAGCGAACACGGTATTTTCGAGTTTTGATTTTCAATACATATAGAAATCGATGAGTTTTGCAGGCACGAAATGCATTAAGTGCTACTTCAGGAATGCGAAATGGCATTGCAGAAAATTTGTTATNTTTATGCACTAATTTTATTTGCTGTTNAAGTGTAAAACAGTTTGCTCTAGAGGTTGTGTGAAACATAAGTAATGCATTTATACAATGATGCTGTAAAACAAAACTCTCAAGATCGCTTGAGACTATCTCAAAGCAGCATCTTTTCATTCACTGAATCCTGTCAATGACGAAAAAATTGTTTTCGAAATGCCCAACATGGTTTTGTTTTGTACATCGTTTTTCCAATATTGCTCCAAAATTTTACAAGGCGTATTAGAAAATGTTCTCCAAGAGCAAAGAGAAATAAAAGTGCTCATGCGTGCTATTTGTGCTCTTAAAAACNGCTNATAATAATTAAGCTTCAAGGAGTTTAAAAATTATGCTCTGAATATGTCGAACAACATTTAACTAAAAACTGTTTTTTTTGTTGTTTTTTGTTGAATCAACTCCACTTGTTGACGGTAGATATTTCTAAGTTGTANAAAGCTTTCAGAATGTTTAGGATTTCCCAAAACCTACATTAAGATTTTCATTACGTGCAATTTAANTANCTTGTCATTTAGCAANCTTTTTCAGGTTGGCATTTAGCAGTGCTTCACAACTTAAAGACAAACATTTGATACTCTAAGAAAGATGAGCTTTTGAAGTCATCACAGCCTACTAGAAATGAGCTTTTTTCATTACGTTCCAGTCTGTGCTTCAGTCTTTTTTTAGCCGATGCTTTTGAAAGTGATCAACTTAGTGTTTCAACAGTAAGAATGCAACTGGAAGCTCTTTACCTCGTTTTTCAGTGTAGGCAAGAAAAAACATTTGTCAAAACACAAATACGAAATAAGAAAACAAGTACAAAATTCGACAAATCACCGTTCCTACATTATTTACATTATACCGTTGGCAACACTTATCAGCCACATTGACAAGCTGCAGTCAAAAACAGGTCAGTTGCAGGTGAAGCGGTAACCACCCCGGGATGAATTTTTGTGATTTAAGTTGTGATAATGATAAAGTTGCAGAAAGCCAAAGCTGTGTTGATATGAAAACATTAGGAAAAATTTTTGTAATAAAGATGGAACTTTGTGCTTGGCAAAGGGCGCCACTAACGGCCGCATTCGATTTTGGCTGTGAAACCGTTTCGAACGAAAGTATTGGAGTCTGGAATCCTTGTCCTTCGTAACAAAACAGACGTTCTCACAAGATCAAGCTAAATGGGCCTTACCAGGATTTCCTGGAGCTAACAATTGTCAATACAATCTGTCAAGATCTTGGTTTTGCTCAGGTACGTCATCGAACCAAGCAAGCAAAAGGACACAGAAGCAAGGCGCCTTTCAGTAAACAGCAAGCACATCGCAACAATGAAAGTTTATCTTCAACCTTCATCTTTCAGACAATGCCAGCTTAGCGGCCTGCCTGTGGTGACATTGTTGTTTCAGTGCTTCGGATGCCCAGGCCAGACGCAAAATTTTTCTTTTCAGGTTGTAAAGCCCGCTCTTGCGATTATCGGAAGTTTTCTACGAGGTTGCACGCCATTTCGTGTTTACCAGCGATGGTCACGTCTGTTTATTCAGTATCTTCTGAGCAGCCCTTTGAAACCCAACTGGGTTGTTCTGATTTCCGATAGTCGGCCGAGCCCCTACCTGGATGGTGGAATGAGGCGTAGAAGATTTGCCCGGACTTTTAATATTGACTTTAGCGTGAAGGCAACATTTTAATAATTAATGCTAACTGTGCTAACTACTAGCGCTAACTAATGTACCCAGAGATTTCGATGTATTGTTTAAAACAGTGATGTTCAACCTGGTGGTCGCAACCCCTGTGGGGGTGGGGTCGTTTGCCTTTTCTGTAGGGTCGCGAGAGCTTTTAATAAAAATATTCGTGGTTACCTCTATATTTTATATTTCGTACGTGGAGCCACTTTTTGTCGTAGCCAAAATAATAGATCACGTGACAAAAATGATAGCCTACTTTTTCATTCACAATTGTTTTAAGTGTGATTATGACCATTACAAAGCTTTGAGCGTGATTATGACCATTACAAAGTTTTGAGTGTGGTTATGACCGTTGTAGTACTGTTGCGTTTGGCAACGCACAAATTACTCTGTGACGTAAGAATGTGCTGTGTTTGTAAATTAGATATGTGATTGCGGTGGCTAATTTGGGAGTTATTCTAGTTTTCAATGAATTATACTATATGGAGTGGTTTGAATACGGCACGGGTCTCCCTCACTGATGCTGCCATGTGCATGAATTTAATAAATGAGTCTTTGTTCAACATAGTTATATCATACGTTTTTTTTAGTCATTGAGTTTTTCTATTGTACAAACATAGCTGCATTACATAGCCTATGCCTGATTGGAAATTTTCGGAAGGGGGTCTTTAGGTTAAATTGGGTTGCAAAATGGATTGCCGCATGAAA
>JGI24021J15306_10006356_pt1 | contig 14205 bp, 9 predicted proteins | sample Ectturendosymbi1_FD_15306 | JGI IMG/M metagenome (IMG submission 15306) | reverse complement strand
GGCCAGGGGGGGCGGCCGCCCCCCCTCCCCCCCTCAGTTTCGCCACTGGCAAATGCCCGTTTCGCTCCCCCCTGCAAACGCTCACGAAAGTGACCCACCGTATCTCTTTAAAAACAAAACGTCCTTGAAAAAATTTCAAGTGATCTGGCAACCCTAGATCTGACCAGCCTGGATTCTGTCTGAGAGACCTTTTTCACTTTTTTAAGTAATTGGTTGCAGATTTTCACGAAATTCCAAAATTTGAAGGTTTTCGATTACAAGATTTTGTTAGGATCCGGAGTTTCTGAGGTAACGTGAAAGTGAAAGTAAGTTCATCAGAACAACTGCGTTGGGGCCCGATTTACCCATCATAAACCAACTAAAGAACAAACAAAAGGTAGCAGTGAGAACCGTTACGTTACCAAACTTACTGTTATTTATTTGGTAACGAGTGTTTTCCAAGATGCACGTGTTTGCTGGTTTTGTTCAGATTGTTGTTGATCTCTTTAGCACTTATCGAGGTTGGTAAATATGTCTCAGTTGATGGCTACCAGAGTTGCCAATTTGGCTTTTTTGAAACCAGATTTTGAAATTCTGGCTTTTTGAACACATTTAGCTTTTTTGGAAATAAAAAAATCCAAGCAAAATCTGGCTTTTTTTCAGTCGGAAAGGCTTGGCTCTGGAAAAACATTATCTGAGCTGGATATTCATTACAAATCTCTTCTGAAAAGAGTCTATAACCATGCAGGGTACACAGAATATTGAAAAAATTTTACTGTTGCCCTAAAAATGATCAATGTTATTGATAAGAAACAAATGTACGACAGTGTAATTTCGGGGAAAGAAAATGCTTCCAAAGAGTGGAATTGTATTATATCGATGTTTCTGACGGGTTTTAATGTCTGTTTTGTGTTTGGTTATGCATGTTTTATGTGTATATGTCTTAAACTTCTATATGGATTTTTTGGGACAAAGTCTGGGTTTTTTTGGTGAAGACAGGTTGGCAACCCTGATGGCTACACATGTAGTTCTCTTCTGTGAACGGCCTCTTGCTGCTGGTCTTGGCTTGTTTTCGTAGATTACGACCTTACATAGGTTTTGTTTTAGCACTTTCTCCATAGCTGTTGGTCCTTCTTTTACCTTTAGCGAATTTGACAGGGTTGGGGGTCTTGGTCTTGCTTTTGACGTCTTTTGCGTCACACTGTTGTTTCTTGCGTCATAGAGTCTTTTGGTTTTGAATTGGTAGCATTGCCAAGTGTTGCTTTATTTTTTGACTGAAGATGGATTACGAATAATCCGAAACGTCTCAAAATAAAACATGCAGGGCTGCAAGCAACTGATATTTTTGGGGGGGCAAAATGATGTAACTTGTTGATGTACCTAACAAATACATACGTTTATGAAAATTTCGGGGAGGGCAATTGCCCGATTGCCCCCCTCTGGTTGCGGGCCTGGAAACATGTATAGTTTTTTGAAGGCTTTTTTAGTGTTGATGAAACTGTTAAGTCTATCCCAATTTTCTGCAACAAATGTTATTTGTAATTTCATTTTTTCAGAGGAAAATCCAAGTCTTTGAAAATTTTACCTAAAAAAAATTACGTTGGTGCAATTCAGTGCCCAGATTTATAGTGGTAGTTTCATTTTCATTGTTACAAGAAAACATAGTTCACCGGACTTCACCCAATATTCTTCTTTTCTAACCAGTCTTTCCCTAATAATAATTGAGTGACCCTGGTATATCTGATGGCAATACAAGCATTACAAGCAGCATTGAAACATTTGCAAGCTACAATATTCGACGATATATAGTATTATATGAATAGCTAAATGCAACCACTATCGATCAACATAATAGCCCATAATTTACCTTTATGAAATTCACAGCGTTGAACAATTTATGTATTACCTCAATGCGTGCACTTTGAGACTGTAACAGGTAATATCCTTTCAAAATTTTAAACGTAAATGTTCGTGTGTGTCAAGCAAGCTTTTCGGATTCAGTGCTTTGGCAAACCAAATGGATTTGCTTACTCGCGGTGATTATTGCCAATGAAGCTTTAGTGAAATGACTCTTATTCTGTCGCACGTGGAGTAACTTTTTCAAGTTTTAGAAAAAGCCACCTTGCGCTGAAACGTGTATACGGTTTTAGTGAAGTGAAACTATAGCTCTTTATTTATTAATAAAAGCAGCTGCATTCCCGATCCTATAGATAAGCATAATCGACTAAATTTACCACAACCTAATGACGAACAAGCAATATAATGCCATCATCAATGGGGTCCTAACCAACAATTCGAGGGGTCTGACAATACCACGCCACGGCACTGCATCGGTTTCAACGTTTCTACATTCAAGTAGACTTTTCATGTCGGCAAAAGTTTTGCTGCAACGCAGTCAGTTTTGAGCATACACTGCAACGTTCGCTGGCATTACCAATGACCAACGTGTCCAGTCACGGATTTGACTACGTCGCTGTAACGCAGCTTTTGCTCATAGAAGATCTCAATGCCAGTGAACGTTTACCGCCCCCAAACAAGCAATGGAAACTTTCCACTTGCAACAGAAGTTCAGACAGTTTATGAAAGAAAACCTACCTTCAATAACTTCTCAACGTCATCGAACTTCGAAACCGTCACTAAGCAGTTCCAGACGTTCGTTACCAACAGCTTTCTACGGCTCCTTATGTCAGTGACAGACTCGTTCCTCGATTTTCTCTTGAACATTCTTTGCCTTTCTGACCTATTTCTGGGCCAGTGCAGAGCTTTGTTAATGATAGTTTCAATCATCCTGTCTGAGTATTTTATGTTTAGGTCAAACAATGGTCAAATGCAGTCATAATCGTTTCGTAAACTTAGGCCGGTTTGCTTTTTTCGTGCTGCGTATTTTCTTTGGCTCTGACTCTGCAGTCACTGTAAACTCGCTTGTCGTATAATTGGTGATATCAATGCTAAAGTGCTACGTTTTCGACTTGTCGCTGCCCGAGGGCATATGGTTTGCCAAGAATGGATCTCATTGTTTATAGTCGTTGTCACGGAGATGCGAAAATTTTTTTGCTGCACATACCTTCCGCAGCTTTCACAGGCACAGAGCAGAGATGTGTTTTCGCTGCCACAACGCAAAGAGAACTTTGCGATGGTTGCATGGCAGAATCGAACGTTAACTTCTTGTATTTGATTATGAGTATTCACGTCTGTGCTTGTAATATCTTTGAACTTCCAATAAAACAACAAATACTGTCTATTAGGTTTCGTGAACCTATCCAAAGGTTTCTTTCTCGAAGGATGCATTCTGATGTGGGAGATGCATGTGTGCTTTAAGTGTTTTGTGCATTCCTAACACGTGATTTCAGGTATTTTCTGTCAGTTATTTGATGCAACGTATTTGTTTGTGAACACCTTAACAGTTGACACGATAGCATGCTAACCTACATCACGGCGATTGGTCGCTGTTTCCGGCCGCTCCTGTGTCGCTGTTTCCGGCCGCTCCTGTGAACATTCAATGCTATTGTTTCACATTAGTCTATGCTGAACCGTTTTCCTCTACTGCTACTCTGGCCTCGTACTCGCGTGTACAGTCCTGTTTGTTATATTTCTACATATAATAAAGATAAGCAATCGAAGTCGGAATGCCTTTGGAGAGCAATTAACGGTCACAGTTGCAAGACCCTGCACTCCTTGCTTTAGTTTGGCGATCTCAAGCCGTCAGGTCACACTCGCTAGTTTGGACACTGACCCGTACTTCTGCAACAACCAGTCTGACACCTCAGCTTGCAGAGGACTCTTGAAATATATCCAACATCAGCTCTCTACACGGCGGTCCCTATTATCTTGAGTCACACGATGTATAAAGAGCACTGTGCAAGGCCTTGACCGAAAATGGAAATATACAACAAAAATCCTTGCCCACTAATCATCAGGTTCGTCTTTTACGAGAAAAGAAATGAGTTTGTCAGCAACAAAAAGAAGCCTAAACCTATTTGAAGAAGACAGTAAGTGTGGATTTGTGGTAATTTTACTCCTGAACACAAAGCTCTATAATATATGCAGCACTGAAATCTTTTCGCACTGAAATCAGCACTGAAATCTTATCTTTTCATTGCGCTTCACTCGATAGACTAATACAAAAACAAAACCAAGAAAATTGTTAGATGGATAACTTCACCAGTGCATTCCTTTAAGCATGAAGTTGATGTTCATTTTGTGCAGATGGGATTTGATGATCTTTTCATGCTAGTTTAGGTGTAGACATGCAATTGCAGAACCAGTAAACCAATTAAAATGGATATGCAATTTTCGTTAACAGTATGTCTACGACTCTAACGCCATCATTAAAACTGTACTGCAACTAAAATGTTGCGTACTTTATGTACATGTTTGATGTTTTCTGGGGCTTGAACAAAAAATTCTCAAAATCAAACTGGAAAGATAGAAGGACACATCAAAACTAATCTAAAATATGTTATAAGTGATGATCTTCATTTCGAAGTATCTTGAAGCGAAAACAAAAAATAAAAACACCAACGGATTTTGATGTTCACAAAAAAATTAAATGTGGTCATACTCTTGTTAAAGTACAATCAAAATGCGTGTACTACCAAGACCAGGTTGCTGAGAAGAACAGCAATTGTCCCCAAATTTGGGCCTTAATTGACAACTTTCTGGGAAAGCATAATACTGTACTTTCCCGCTCCCACAGATGTTGGGCAGCAGTCGATACGCTTCCTTTTACCACAAAGTCAATTGTAAATGCTCTAAATTAAAGTTCCATTGATGCGTTTGACGTTTTACAAATCTTCTGTTCATTCATTGAAAACCCGAAGCGCAATACAAAAACACGTTATTCACCTTTTGTAGTTAAACTTATAATCTTATTTTTTAACTCTTTCAATCTCTAGATGGAATACACTTATCAATAAAGCAAGCACCAAAATATCAGCTGGACACCACGGTATCCATACGCTTGCACTACAATATTGATGTTTTTCTTGGCATCTTCACTCTCAGATGTTATCAACGGCTGTATGTATAATGGTGTTTTTCGAGACAACTATGAAGGTTGCCGAAGTAGTACTTATCTGTACATTGAGAGGTGAAAAAGTTCCTGCTTATTGTAACCCTACATCAGTATCAACATTCTTAAAAGCAAACTTTGTAAGCAGAGAGTACACTTAAGATTTCATGACTTTCTTGTTAAAAGCAAAAAGCAATCTGCTCTTCGAAAAACAATTTGGATTTTTAAACATTCATCTTGTCTGGTCATCAGACGCCTTTACAAAACGTTTCGAAGGAGTTTCGACGGAATCAATATTTTATGTGTGACAATTTTGGATTTAAGAAAATGGTTTGATTCATCAAACAACTCCACTTTACTGACTAAACCCAAATATTACGGAATTAGTAGAAATGCATTAAATCAACAAAATCGTACCTCCACCCTTTAAGCCTCGCACGGGCCACTTTTTGCAACTCCATAACTCGCCAGCCGATTGAGCTAGAGAGGTGTTCAAACCCTCTACGGATTCAGCAAGTCTTCTATTTTACTTTTTAAAAAACTTATTTTCGTTTTAGGGTCTCTGTGGATGACGTCACAACGGGGGCATGTTTTCGCGATTTTATGGCTGATTTATAGCTGGGGTTACCTGGCCCTGGGCCCCTACCCAAATGACCATTTTTTTGGCTCAAGAATGTTTTGGATTCTAGGCTATCATCCGAGTCTTTAGAGCCCTTGATTGACTTGCTAGCATATCTGGAGCCAATATTATGGCTGAAAACCAAAAATTGGGGAAAATTATATTCCCACAAACGCTGACCTTGGGTATACTATACCCATGGCCAAAACTCACCAGCAGATTGAGCTAGAGAGCTGTTCAAACCCCCAAAGACTCAGAAAGCCTTTTAGTGTAGAATTAAAAAATATTTACTTTTGGATGTCCGGTTTTTTGTTGATCTTTGCATAATTAGAGGATGTTTATGCAAATTTGTTTACATTTGGATGTCATCATCCTCTGGGAGCCGACCAAACGAGCTGATATCGTGACTCAAGGTTTTGTTGGATTCTAGGCTATAATACGAATCTTTAGAGGGTTTGATTGATTTTCTGGCGTTTCTGGTTCCAAAATTATGGCCAAACTTCCGAAAATTAATTATGGAAATCACCGCGAATTCCTTAGGGAATTCCTGAAATATTTGGAATTTTTTGGCACAACTTTTGAACCAGAAACGCTTGAAAGACGATCAAGGGCTCTAAAATTCGTACTATACCCTAGAATCCAAAAACATTTTGAGCCACAAAATCGGCTCATTGGATCGGCCGATGACGCCATCAAAAGAACCGTAAAACTTACCCCAGTCATGACATCATTGACCAAAAATCCCAAATCCAAAACTAAAAATTTTTTTTTTAATTCTAAATTACAACGAGTCTTTAGAGGGTTTGAACAGCTCTCTAGCTCAATCTGCTGCCGAATTATTGCTGGCCAAAATTTGGTCTGAGAGGGCAAATCATACCTTTTGTGTAACGTTTCCATTTTTGTCGAAAATTAGGTTTTTAGATATAATTTTGACTCCAGATATGCCAGCAACCAATCAGGGGCTCTGAAGACGCGGATTTTGGCCAAGTTTCCAAAAAAGTATGGGCCAAAAAATGGCCCGTTGGGTTGGCGCCCAGGGCCAGGTAAACTCGGCCAAAAATGCGAAAACCCAAAAATGCGAAAACCCACGTGTTACGCCACCCACAGAGAACCCCAAACCCAAAAGTGACAAAAAAAAATTTTCAATGGAATCTAGAAGACCTCCCTAATCTGTAGAGTGCTTGGACAGCTCTCTACCTCTAGCGGCTGGCGAGTTATGGCCAGAAACGTTTGGGCCACTATAGTGGCCAGTACGGGACTTAAAGGGACTGGATCAATGAAAGTCACATTAATTCCGTACATTTAATGACATGATACATAGGAAAAAAGGCTTTTGAGCACTGGACATAGTAGGCAACAGAGATGTAGTCGAGATCTCAACTTCGACACAGTATCTAGAAACATAGCATGAGGGAAGGTTTTTATTTTTGCTTTTTTGACTCCAACTTTCCAGTCAGGCATACTTGTAGTGTACATTGTTAACGCTGCTCAACAAATGGTTGCTCTTTGGCTCATACTTGAACTGCGACTTAAAAACTGAACTGAAAATTTCACGTGAGAAACTTGTTCATCATATTTGCTTGCTCCATCTAGTTCATCTTCATGTGTGGTTCAATACATTTCTGTTTAAACACACAGGTCTCCATCCGCCATATTTTTGTATGCATCATAAATTTTCTCTCCACTAGTTTGAGTAAAGTACGATTCTTTTCACTCGTTCTCCTTCGTTGGAACTTGGAACTGCTGCATGTAAGTCTTTTTGATGAGGTTACGGCTGCAAACTATCAGCTAATAAATCTCGGTTTTACTTTAAGTACGAAATTTTGAAAGTAACGCAAGGTTTCATTTCATTTCATATATATAATAGAGAGGCAGAGTTCAGAAGACCGCAGGGCGTAGCGAATTTGCCAGCGGTCTCTGTTGATTACAGTAGTGAAACACAAACTATAGTAATCTTTTATTGAGCAATAGTAGTCGTCATAATAATGGATGAAAAAATCTGTTTTTGGCGAGTTTTCACTAGCTTCCAATTTTTCGTACAATGTAAATATGTTTTCAATACGTTACCCATATTGCTGCAATTGTTGGACGGTAACATCTGTAGAAGCCTCAAGACCCGATTTTGTGAGTCGCGGTGCTAAACATCAAATGGCTTGTCTCGGTTTCGAAACAAACAGGTCCAATGTCTATCCGGTTTGTCTCGATGTTTGGAACCCTTCGAAAGCAAGATTTTGTAAATTTCCTGCAATTCAGGTTGTTCAACTTTGGTCTGATCTATGACAAAGGAAAAAATACAAAAATTTGGATGAAGAGAAATTGGACAATATTGAAGTTTGGAAATGTGGATTATCTTTTTTTCTCACAGAAACACTTGCAATGAATTTACAGTCGGGTTTCAGTCACCAGCAGACAAGTTTTCAGATATTCAGTCTCGGTCCTGAAGATTTCTTTCTCGGTCTCGTCCTCTTTACAAATGTCGCAGCTTCGAATTAAGTTTAATCAAGTCTCGGTCAGTAGGTTGAAGTCTCGATTGCATAGCTGACGTCAACATTGGAATTGTTTACATTTTTCACCGCCGTGAAGTTCGGCGGAAAATTGGATGATTTCCTCGACCAGAAGATTGTTCGATGTTGTAGGACGGAGGCATCCAGCCACAATTCGCAGTGCATCGTCGATTTTTGAATCAATGAGTTGGTTGGGCACACTGCGAGACCAAACGGGAACACAGTGCTCTGCCGTTGATTGGACTATCATGCGGCTGATGTGCACAGCGTTTCTGCTCCAGCGCCCCATCCAGTTGTACCAAGCCGGATGTGCGACGTGGATGCTATATTTGCGAAGTGACTCGAGGTGTCGGCGGTTTGCAAGCTTCCTGTCCGGCATTTCTCCAAGTTGTTAGGCTCAGAGCAAAATAGCAGGGGTTTACCATCGAAGCGTACCTCTGTTCACGTCTGACTTCCTTACGGCGGAGGTGGAAAACCGCTGACACTGTTTTGGTTGTGCTGAGCTTGCAATTTTAAGGTCTGGAGGTATACTGCTACATTCACAATGTTTTGGACAAAAACCTTCAATGAAATTTAATTTCTATCATTGTGCGCAATGCCCAGATTATCAGCTTATAAATACTTTTTGAAAGAGCGGTTGGCGAGTCACAGATGTAGATGTTAAGTCCAAACCTGGTTTGTATTTATTTTATAAAAAAATATTTTCGTTAACACAATTCCACGAAACAATTGCAGATGCATGGTCTTACGACAGTTTTACAGCGTGTAACCTATAGACGATACACTATGCATAAACTCTGCTGCATCGGAGTTTCAATGTTATTTGGTTTGTATTACGTAGTAGTCTCAACATATTGGAACATAAAAGCAGATGATAACAAAAAGAAATTTGTCTAAAGCAGCAGTGATGCAATTTCGTATTTGTCAAGATATTAGGGGCAACTCTGGGTATAGCTACATGCGCTGCAGCTGGAGAAAGCGACTATCAATTATGGTCTTGATTGCATAAAAGCTTATTTTTCGTACTTTTATCCTCCCTGACTCCAATACCTGCCTGGCCCCGGTACAATGCACATTTTGTACCCCACTCTCAGAGGCCCTATCTGCAACACCGCCATGAAAAGCTTCATTCAGACGTTAAAGTAGTTTATCCCCCTGAAAGCAATCTTCCGAGAAATAAACTCTCTAAACATTGTTCGATGGGTTTCAAACCCAGCAATCTTTTACCGCAGTACGGTTAAAAGCAACGACAACGTGACAGAAGCCTCACTCAAATCCACCTGGAATATTGTTAAAACCAATAGGCCTGTTACGGACGGAGAGTTTCTGAAAACTACATTTGTTGGTTATTTTAACTCACTCTTTTCTGAATGTAAGAACAAGGATGACATCAGGGCCGGATTTACCTATAGGCTATATAGGCCTAGGGCCTCAAGATCCAAGGGGACCTCCAGGAAACTGTGGTACGCATAGAATCAATTGCCGGTAGGCTATATGATCAGTTCGACAATTATTCATCAAAAGTTTATGACTTAATCATTCGTGGAATTTAGTTTTTTTCACCTATTCAGTTTCCGTATTGATAACACCAGTGTCTTCCAACGAATTTCCATGAATCTCAATATGACCGTTGGCCAAGTCGCATGCCGACTATTGTGTTGATACACTGAATGCACGTTGGCTGCGTCCTGTATATGCTGAATTGTACCGATTGTTACGTGTGATTCAGGCGAATGAACTTGTGACTGTGCGTGTATGAAATGCACCTGATCAAAGCTTAAAAGTTGCACTGTAGATAAGAGCTATGTGTACACTCTGCACGTTGTGTAGGGCTAGCAGTAGTATCCCACAATAAAAACGTAGTTGCTTCTTCTGAACAAGACTGCAGTTTTGTTAGCGTTTCTATTACGTAAAGCTGGTTTGATATTTTTAGATGCGATTTTTCTTTAACAAAGTCATTCAGGAATCAGATTGCTATTGAGTACTTTCGCAAGCTTGTACTTCTCCCATTCTGAGCAATTCAGAGAAGATCTTAATGACCTTGAATAGCAAGCAAAAGTCACTTTGCTAACTGGCAACCACAGAACTCTTACCCCAAGGAGGCAAAGAAAAGGGCAACACCAAGAAAATGACAAAGGCGCGTTTGGGTCTGATGCCCTAGAGTAGTGGTTCTTAGTTTATCCAACACTGCGGACCCTAGTTTGATGGTTACTAGAAGGTTTTTTAAAGATTCAAAAGAATTAAAACTGAATTAAAAGGTTGCAGTGTTCCAGCAGAGTTGCCCACACTAAGCAATCGGTGCATTAAAAGTGCCAAACTTAGGCAAACGAATTTCAAAGAATTACAAGATGATTTTGTTATGAAGAAGGCCAAAACAAAAATATTTTTAACTTCTTTGCTGTGCTCTGTTCAGTCTTACCTGATTCAATGATTGTAGCATTTTGTACGTTTTTCAATAATGACAGCGTAAAGAAGTTTACAACACTCACGTCGCCACGGGGAGCATTCCCTCCAGATTGGAATATGAAACACTGTAATCAGTGGAGATTTCATCAAATTTTCAGAAAGTCAAGTCCCCATGCGCAAATGTAAAGCCCCCTATAGTGAAGACTTTCTAGCGACGATTCTGGTTTAAATCTCACATGCTTTCGCGCGACCGTTTCCTTGCGACATGCATTCGATTCTTAGCAGTTTGAAAAAGTAGCAAACGCGCGAATCGTGAACCGACCAGTTGCAACCATTTGGGTGCGTTTTACTTGACATGTTTTGCTCGTGTTAAGCGAGTCGCAACGTCGTCAACACGTTGTGCTTCAACGTCTTTATGCCACCGCACATACGTGCAAGGTGTTTGTTTTTTCGAGCACAAAGAAAAATCAGATGTGCAACTTATAAAACTGTAGGCCATGTGTTGCTTCAAATGTTTAACCATAACATTTCCAGTTCGTTTCCCTGCAAAAATTGATAATCCTGTTCCCGCCAGCCAAGTACAATTTCAACAATTCCGCGCCATTGAACGCTATTGCGTCGAAGGCAGAAAAAAAGCGCAGTGATCGTGGGGCTCTCTAGTAATGATTTAGAATTTTTTATTGACCGTACTTTTAGAGTGTCCACATTGTCATTTGCGGAGGGGTCATCTGAACAGAGACTGAAAATTCAATAAAAAGCCAAACATTGCTAAAAGAAGGCCAGAAAAAGGCCAAACCGACTGTTTAAAGACCAAAAAAGAAATTTCTTCGAAATTAAAATTGAATCTTGCTCGGCACTATACTGGAGCACTGATCTTCCCTGACTTTTCTTGGTTTGCGAAATTGCAAACTTTGGGTAAAATGGTGCCACAGTTTGCATGCTGATCCATCGGCAGCATTTTGCACGAAAGTCTCCCCATTCACTTACGATCAGATTCATCAGAGCCCATCCACTCCGACGTAATTATCGCATTTTCTATCGCAAAGACGCAGTCCTCTCTGCAAGCGGTGAGACTGTTTAGAGCTTACAACACAACAGACACTACACAGTGCAGTGAGCTCATACATTTCCAGCAATGTGTTTTGGCCTTTTAGCTCTTTTTTGGCCTTTTTTACTCTGAAGTACCGGTACATTCTTCTGTAGGAAAATATTGCTATTTCCATTTTTTCGGGAACTCATTTGCAAATGATCACGTAAAAACTTAATTTCGAATCTCGCATCCCTCAAATAGAAATGATACCAGAATCCGCGCATCTAATATAATATTTGTCACAAAAATTTGCAAATGAGTTCCCGAAAAAATGGAATAGCAATGTTTTCCTACAGAAGAATGTACCGGTACTTCAGAGTAAAAAAGGCCAAAAAAGAGCTAAAAGGCCAAACACATTTTTCAGGCCAGCCAAGTTGAGATGAAAGTCAAAAAAGGTCAAAAGGCCAACTCAATTTTGTAGGTCAGTCAACTTGAAACGAGGCCAAATTTTTGAAATTTGGCCTGAAAACGCCAATCTGGCAACCCTGAAGTCTGCCATAAGGGGCGGCAATTTTGGAGAGAGCCTTGGGCGACAGATTGTGCTGCTGCGCTATTGCCACTGATCCACAGCACGATTGCGGAGTCAGACGTAAAATGTCCGATTCCGACTCGTACCTTCCAAAATTTTCCGAATCCGATCGTTCCAAAATTTCCGAATCCGATTCCTGATTCCGACCCCTCAACCTAACGCGAATGAAGTTTGGCTGTCAAGTGTCAATAATGACAAAGAAACAAGCTAAAATTATTTTAGAAATAAGCATTTTGTTATTATCGCTAGATACATGAGCTTCGAATTAATATATTTATTTAAAAACCTGTTCAGGTAATACTTCAAACCTGAGTGTATGGGTAACACCAACCAAAATGGCAAGTGTAGGTTTCAGGAGCACAGGCGCATTTTTCAACAACTCAGCAATCATTTGTAACCTCACCTGACTAGAAAAAGCAAAACTGTGGTATTTGGAAATATATATTTTTTTCAAAATAAAAATTTATTCCGTGGGAGGCAAGCAAGGTGACTCTTGCCAAAACGGTAAAATTCCTTTTACAGGTGCAACCGAGGTTAATTATGAGTCACCCGTGTCGACTCAGCTTGTCTTATCGGTGAATTACCTCATGGGACGCTGTTACCAAGATTGCCCGTCAGTCAGAAAAAATAGCATAGGAAACCAGATGTTCTACAACAGCACAGCTTTTGCGCCACACGTGAGGAAGCCACGCATCTTGGCCGCAATCCCCCTTTCTATACAAAACTTATGCATATTTCGTTAGGACTGCTCGACAGAATGCTCCGAAAAAATCAGCTACTGAAGTAACCAGGTTAATAAGTGTGTCATAAGTCTTTTTAAGATTTAGTTGAAAACTGACTTAGGCCAAGCTGGCTTTCCTGAGCCGGGTAGAGTATACTATACATAAAAAATAATTTTGTGGATTTACAGAGTCTGAATCGGAAAAAAAATATCCGACTCCAACTCCTAGTGTTCTTAGCAATCTGACCCCGACTCAAACAAAAACCTCCGACTCCTAGCGACACCGACTCCGCAACCCTGGTACGTAGGATTGATTTTTGTTAAATGAGTCAAATATGTCAATGAAGATGTGTTCTATCAAAACCACAGACACCTTGTGTCCTTGATCGTGTTGTCTTTACATGAATGGGTGACAAGCAACAGCACCAAAACCTGGAAATATGATGATTGCACGCAACAAATGACAAGCATATGACGTTTCCATGGCAGAAGTATTCAAAGTTTCAGTAAAATTGTTTGCAAAATGACAAAACATCAAACTGAAATAAGTCTGCTAAAGCACCACAAACTGTAATGTAGAAGATTCAAGATGTTTCTGAATTTCGTAAGTTGTGCAAATCGAGGTTCGTCGTGGATTCGAAGGCCAGGTTGTTGCTGCCTTTTGATGTTTGATTCACTCTTTGCTTCCTCACACCGTTTTCGTTGGACAATTTGTAACATAATAAACGGTACGTGTAGATGGGGTGAATGAAAGAAAGGAAACACAATGCTAAAAGCAGGATATTAACTTGCAAGAGTGAAGGTTGTAGCCGAAAATACGGACAAAACACCAAAAATTGGTGAAAATTTCAGTACCCACAAACCCCAGTCTGGGGTGGAAAACACCCTTTTTCTAAACGGTCATCACTCGCCAGCGGATCGAGCAAGAGAACTGTTCAAATCCGGTCTGAATGGGGAAAGACTTGTAGTTAGGCTGAAAAAAAAATTTTTCGCCGTGCGATTTCGGCCTTTTTGGCTATGTTTACAAAACCACACGTTGTTTTGACAGGTTTCTCTAAACAATCTGTGACGTCAGCGGCCCGTGGGAGTACGTGAATCTAGCAGAATCAGCTGCGCGAGATTTAAATGCGTTCTAGGCTATAGTACGAGGTTTTAGAAGGTTTGATGAAGTTTTTAGCATTTCTGGTTGATGAGTTATGGCAAAAATGGTAGAATATTAATATGGGAAATCCCCTGAAGGCCCTTGGGCATTCCTGACATATTTGGAATATTTTTGGCATAACTTTTGAACCAGAAACGCTAGAAACTTGATCAAGGGCTCTAAAAACGCGTATTTTAGCCTNNAA
>JGI24021J15306_10006354_pt1 | contig 14208 bp, 9 predicted proteins | sample Ectturendosymbi1_FD_15306 | JGI IMG/M metagenome (IMG submission 15306) | reverse complement strand
CACTAAATAATTCTTACTGTGAAAACATTGCGGTTAGATTTCATAAAATGCATTATTCCAAAATCCCGGACAATGAAGCACTGTTTAACATTTCTCCCTGATGCATATTTGGCCACCAAAATCCCGGACATGTCAGGGAAAAACCTGACGTATGGCAACCCTAGAATAGCAGATCTGAGAAACCTTCGGAAAAGACAAATGCATTTAAACATAAAAACCTCCTGGGCTATGAGTGCTATCTATCAAACACTGGCTAAACAACATTAGACCTTACGCTTTAGCAGGTGTTTATCAACATCAAGAATATATTGACGGTAAGCAAATCTTTCAAATAAGTGTCGATGTAACGCGAAAGATTGTCAGATTTGTTGATGTTAATGACATTTTCATTAGGCGTCGAATGAAATAAAATGAAAATGATGTAGCGGTTTCGACTGTTACCCTATGTTCCTTGGGTTGTTGATAGACCCACATTCAAAGACAAATGATTAGATGTTGAAAATTCGTTTTGCCACTTACTTTACGGTTCGTCGCAGCCATCTTTCGTTTTCTCGATTCTTTCCTTATTCCTGCTGCTTGGCTGACGTCAGTCACGCATCAATTCACCCCGTGAACGATGCACAGTTTTTACGTCATCACTTGCATTTGAGAGTTAACAGCCATACACCGACACCACACACTTGCAATCTGCAAATAAGAACCGGGATCCTTTAATCATGGTAAACAATGGTTGCAACTCGCAGGAAGTCACCTGCATGTTTCACTGTCCTAGCTCCTACTGTGCTTTCACTCGCAAACATAGTTTCATCACCACACTTGACTTGACCGGTTTAAGATAAAAAGCGAAACCTCCAAGGCATGTGAAAATACGAGAGCCACCGGTTCCGAGAAATTGAAGCAATGCCTGCTTTTCTGTCAGTGACGCATTTTCCAACTTGCGTTTGTTCCAGGTGGAGAAGTCGAGTTAAGAAAACTGCACCGTTATTTTGAGCACGTTACAAATTTTTTGCAGTGAGGAAACCAGACTCTGAGAGGCAAAAACGAAGAATAAACCGCACTCCTAAGAAAATTACTTTAGGTTCCACGAGTACACTTCCAGGTATCAACAGTGACTGGTGACCCCGCCAGTGTGGGATACGATGGATAGAGCGAGGAAATAATAAATTTATATATTCAAACAAATAACAAGGAGTTTTGAAAATATATCTCCCGCCATCACAGATCAGATCATTTCGAAAATGCTTTTGAGCAAACGAACTTTTTGTGAATTTGTTTCAAAATTCAACGCATCCACGTTGTTTCTTAACATGCAGTTTTATTGTAATCTTGTTTGTTTTCGTTAACAAGTTTGAAAGTTAAATCCTTAAAAATGCTTTTTGAATAAAGTGAAATGATTTTCTAAAAGTACTTTCTAGCCTAACACTTTCAGGCCTGATGTAGTTCGCCAAGAAAATCGGTGAATTTACGAAGAGTGTTTATGTTTTCTTCCACTTTCCAATCGAACTTGTCCGACTTAGGTTTAACGTAGGATCAACCATTTAAAAAAAGTTAAAACCGGCGCAGCTTGAAAATGAATTTCATTTTGATTTTCAAAAAAATCCACAGGAGGTATTCCTCGCCTTCTTCTTGTTTGCTGAATCGACCAAAATCAAAATCCATTGGATTTAGTCAATGATTAATTTATTTCCAGAGACATTTTTGTACAGCTAGGTTTTCAAAAGAGACTCGAACCTACAAATATAAACGACAACAAAGTCAAATTAAACAGTGGAGGTTTCTGCAAAACCTGTTCGCCAGAAAAATGTTTTTGCAAAAAAACTATAGATATTTGCATCAATAAGAATCAAGATAAAAAATTATTACAAGTTCTACTGCTGTTCCGTACGTGTAAACCATAACAAACACTGCCAGTTATTACTTAGTCCAGCGTGGTCCAACTACTTTTGACCTTCGGGCCATTTTACAAAAACGTGACAACTTGAGGGCCACTTCCAACAAAATGATCTATAAAACAACGTGTTCACAACATTTAAAACTAAAAAGGTAAGATAAGTGAGTGCATCTTTGAAATCGCTATACAATAGCAATTATTGGAAGCTATACTTGTTTCTTGAGCATCAGTATCAACTTGCGGAATAAGTCACTTGGACTGAAGATGCCGTATGGCAAAATTGATTTCCGTTAAACAACATCAAGGTGTGCTGATTTTTGTTACTTGTGCACAGGCAGTACTTGAATTGAACAATAGCAAATAGTAATTTCATCACAAATCTCTGTTAGTGGGATGCTTGTGGTCAAGATTTCTCTTACATATCATTCCTTTATGATTACCAGTGTTAGTGGCAGCAATGGGAGACTATCTTCCAGTGTTTTGTCTGCCATTCGATTTTAGATTTTACTTGCTTGATAGCATAGAAAATGTGTTCTCACGCACATGTGTGCTTCCAAAAATCGAGTGCATTGGCAAAATTTTGCAGTTTGGGAAATCTGTATTTGCTGACAAATTTCCGGAAGCTCTCTACAGTTTGCAGGAATGGCCAATTAAATTGGCTGGGAGGCAACTTTCAGAAGGCCGCGTTTAGCGGATAGATAGACGGAATTGTTTGCCGGTAGGCCTACTGAGTTTATTGCGCCAGATGTACTATTCAAGACAACGAATGCCGAGGCACCTAAAAAACACAGAGGTTATCCCGGAGCCGAGGCACCTAAAAAACACAGGAGCCCCAGCGGAGGGTTAGGTAGGACCGTAACTTCTAATTTGATCTTAAAATAAAGAAATAGAACAAAAGCAATAATAGTGCACAGAGAAGGTGCTATTCATTTTGCTTGTGCAAATGCACTTTATCCAGTGGAAGCTATTCAGGGAGTCAAATGTATCTTCAAACGCTTTTCAACAAATCTCAGATTTGAAGATTTTTCCTGAATGTTTCCGTGGGCTACAGAAAACGCTGCGGCCGGCCACATGCGGCCCGCGGGCCTGTAGTTGGACCACACTGACTTAGTCAATGCGTGATTATTAAATGACAGTGAAGATGTTAAATTTTTTTAAATAAAAGACAAACTTTCAGCTGTTTATACAAATCGTGAGTTTCATTGTTCTGCTCTTATTGCCTTACAAAACAACAGAAGTATTTCCCCAGACTGAAAACTATGGGTGTGTAATCTGATTACCTGTCCAACCATCCTCTTACGTCCAATTTGCTTTCATTACTGTTTTAACAACGCAAGTCGTCGAGTGGAACTTGTTTGACATACGAGCAACTATAAATAGAGCCTGCGCCTCGCTTACGTGACTCCTTGAAAGAGCAGGCAAACAAACACTACATCAACAGGCAAGATGTTGATTTGCATAGAAGCTGATTTGCAAAAGGGATACAACGACATCTATTACACCTGTACAAGCAGTTAGACGAGTATCGAAAAAGCGTTAATGTGTGCAGGGCGTGTACAACACCCATTTCAAGAGTGCACCTGCTTGCGTTTACTTTACATTGGGTTTGAATTTTGATCAGAGGAGATTTCTACGAATATAAAGCTATTTGACTTTGCAGTAAAATCTTGCATAGAGTTCACAGCAGAAATGTACTATTTTCTGTGTGGCGCTGACGTGAAGTATAGTAAGACATAAGGAATCATTGGCCAGTGTCAGGATATAAAATAATACAGTCCGGGTGAATTGGTCGGAACTAAAATTGGAGAATTGGAGAAAAACTCAGTCAAATTAATGAATTTTAATTTTTTGTGATTCAACCTATATTTATTAAAACTAACACTAGTCCACGAAATGGGAAAGAGTCAAGAAACTCAAAATTGGTTTGAAACTCGATGGGAAAACATAGAGGGGCAACTAGGTTTTTTAAAAGTGAAATTAAGTTTTTTTAATCGCATCAAATGTCTAGCCATTTCAAATCGTCCTGGCACGTAGACGTGTTTAACCTACAACCTCTAATAGTTCTGACTGAAGTCACTGACGGTAGATTATTAGTTGGAAGATGCTTAAAAAGACGTGGGCAAGAAAAGCATTGGAAATCATTGTACAACGACATTGCCAATTTATTTATTCCGGCAACATAGTTTTGTATGAAAACCAGAAGTCTTCTCAAAACATGCCTTGTTCTGTCGCGGCTTTTGATCCGGATGGGTTTTGGGCACTGGTCAACGAAGCGTGTCTAGAACACCAAACATTTCACTGCTCGGCTGCGAATCTTATCAACCTGGCACTTCTATCACAACTTTGTGCCTTCACAGTTCTGTTGCCATGGCAGAGTAAACATCTCCGCTCGTGATATGGTTTTCAAACGTGCTTTCCGAAAACAACCTCCTGGAGACTTATCAGGCAATGTCAGGTTCTTTTGAACCTTGACAGATTTTTCACATCTGACTTTGATAAACGTCATAAATGACGGTAAAAAGAAACGAACAGCTTATTATCTTTGACTAAGGCTACGTACATCCACGCCAAAACCCACAAAAAAGTTCTCGCTAAGTCTCATTATCCCACATGCCAGCCATCAATGTAAACAAAGCCCCTTCAACGTGAAAGGGCGTTAATTCTAAATGGAAACTTCCGCATATCTTATTGCTAAATGCTATCAACTGCACCTGACGTTTGCTACTGAGTCTGTTTCTGCCATGGTGAGTGCTCTGGCACTATACTGCCTGCCAATCAACAGCACACTGCACATAAGCCGATTTCTGTGTCAGGCCTACGCACCGCACTTCTGATCGAAGACATCACAGTCCCACATACCGCACCTCAATCATGTAATGCGGTATGTAAAACTCTTACCACAGGTCTGTTGACAGTACAGGGCTTCTTTAATTAGTATGCAGAAGTGAACCCGAATGAAGTTGACTAGAACCTAAACTTCTGAATTGTTTAAAGAGCATTTTGCATTCCGATGTAAACGGAAGACTTATTTTTATTCCCGCATTTTCAGACGTTGTCAATTCGCTTATGGATGCACAAAATCAACAAAGGATAATATGTGAGCACCAAAAGCTAACCTTATTCATCTTTGACCGGTGATCGCCTGAATTTCGATAAAAAGTTCAGGGGAAAAATCACTAAAGAAAGTCTGCGCAGACTTTATTACCCAGTAGTTTATCGAACCTGGTCAGGACGCAGCGCATGCGTGTTTGTTCGGGAAGCCGAAACTGCGGTAAGGAAGGGGTGAGTAAAAGTTTGAGGGCAATGGAAATATATAACGAAAATTCGTAACCAATATGCCTGTTTCTTTCCAAAATATTTGAAGTAAAACAACCAGCAACTTGATCTCACAAATACAGTGATAATAACAGAAATTATTGAAAATCATTCTTATTTTCCGGAAGCGAAAAGCGTTGCAATAAACTTGTTTCGTGTCGATCGTCCCCATTGCCTCCTTTCGAAGACGGCAGGGGGCAATCTCTGTCATACTTGCGTCTAGGCAGTGATGGCAAATTAAAAAGAGACTCTGACATATGAAGGTGCTTCTAAAAATAAGATAAATTCCTATTTTTAGAGATTTCCGAGATGAAGCAGAAACACGTGTGACTCGTAATTGGTGAACAACATTACTTTTGTGTCTGGCAGCAAACACTTAAGTGATGCACTGAAAGAATAAAAGAACTTTGAGATGTTTCTTTTCAAGCGCAGACAGTTTTCAGCATTGTTCACAAACTCCCTTTCTTCCGACTGTAACTTTTCTTTATATGTCATCTTACTTTAAGGTTTACAATGGAAACCGAATGTCTTGCATAAAAGTGCCATGCACTGCTACCCGACCGACACCCCCACCAACGTCAAGTGAACGGTAAGCCGGTTGATGGTCAACACTTTTTAGCTGCATCAGCATCTCTGCACCTCACTGACATGCCTTCCTTGTGTGATCCACACGCGAGACAAACGCTTTTGCCTTTGCAGAGACATGACTAGTAATGTAAACAGGTCATATCAACCCTCGCCCGAACAACGAAACGCCGACCCGCTGTCAATTTATCATCTCACCCGTACCATGTTGCGCACAGCACTGAAAAAAGCATCAACATAGTTTCATGTAAGGCTAGAACTTCCGGGAAAGGAGAGTTGGGAACGCATGTATGCAACTCGTAATTTCGGTAAGCTGCAATCTCATGTTGATCAGTTGCTGAGTAATTTCATGACCAAGCATGATAAACCGTAGATGGACTAACTAAAACTAACTGTATTTGTGAGCTGCATGTATGATCCATGGGTGCCATTGTTACGTTCGTTTCACGTAACAAGGACAGAGTCTTTCTTATTGCTATTTTTCTACAAACGTTTTTGCGTATTTTTTCCCTGCTACTGAGTTAGTGCATTTCATTCCCATTAGTTTCTCCAGCACAAGATTTTTTCAGTGATTAGCAAGACAAACTTAGTAGTGAATTGACATAATCTTTTATATTATATTTAACCTCAAGGTTACCAAGATTAATATTGAAATCACCACAGATATAATACAAATGTTTATAGTCACTCAGGTAGGCTACCTGATTGTGTTCAAAAACATTTCACTAAAGAGTGTATAGTTTGACACAGGATGTTTGCACACAACACCTAGAACAGTGGTTCCCAACCTTTTTTGATGCATCCCTCCCTTTGCTCATTTTGGAACTTTTCATTCCTCCCCTATGGAACTTTCATTCCTCTGTTCAGGTTCGTAGGCTAGTATTAACCACAATGAGAACAATGGTCTTTATTGACGACAATAGTTAACAAAAGTGGGACAAAAACTATTTGTTGTCAAATAATAACACTAAAGTTTGTCAAGAAAAACGTGTGATAGTCCATTAAATAACTTACAAAATATGAAGTGATGCAACTAATTGAAACAGCCAACGTCAACTTAAAAAAGAAGCACAACACACGCTGAATAGGCAACTGTAAAGTGGAAATTCCTCTCTCTGGAGGATTCCTTACCGTTTGGAAACCACTGACCTAGAATAAAATTACCTTGATTATATAGTTAATATTTCAAGCCATAGCGGCATAGGGTTTCACAATCATCACTTAGTGGTGGTATATTTGAGAGTACGTGGAACTTAATAATTTTTAAATATAAAAACCACGACTACACGCATTCATATTTGTGTATGTGCAGAGTCATACCCTTCAAACTGAAGGTTATAACTAACAACATATTTGGAGTTTTAAAACTCTGCACAGTAATTCGTGAAATTTGTTGGTTTCATTGGTTTCAGCGCGAGCCATTAACATTTTGTTAGCTTGTGCTCTTTTGCAAAACAAATGTTTAGGTAATTAAAGTAATAATCGCTTCAACATTTTTCGTATCTTCCTTGACAGAGCAACAAGTATACACAAAAGGGCGAAGCAGTTAAATCTGCTCGCAAGTGATTTGTTAGGAAATCGATTTCCGGGCAAAATGCTTTGTGAGCTGATTTAGCTGCGTCACCCTTTTGGATACTTATTGCTGTAATGTGGATATGTGCAAGACCAAATCGACGTGAAGCTATGAAAGCAGAACACGGCAGGCAGATTACCCGAAAGCTGAACAGCAAATAAGAAGTCTTCAATTTTTGATATAGCATGGGTTTTTACACTGGGGCAGGGGCGGGCAACCTCTTTCGGTTTGCGTGCCGAAATCGGCTAAATCAATGACATAATTCTTCCGCGTGCCAACCAAAATTTGTGGTGAGGGGTCTGAATTTTAGGCCCCTGTGGCAGCGTGCCCCTCCCCAATTGGGGGGTACGGAGTGGGGCTTATACGGCTCTGTTTGTAGCCATATGGCATCAAAAGCACATGAGGGTTAAATTAAATAACGGATTGTTAACAAACCAAATTAAAGAAACGGACACTTTGAAGGGGGGAAGATCTCGTTTCCGAGGCCTCGCTCACGTGCCGGATAGAAGTTCTCGCGTGCCAAGTTCGGTGCGCGTGCCAAGGGTTGCCCACTCCTGCCCCAGGGTCCGTGAAAGTGATTTAAGGGCTATGTGAATATGATTTAAATGGTTAATAGACTTTACAGACATATTGATTACTACTACGGTGATTAAAATCTATAATTTCAAGTATTTAATATTGTAACGTTTCTTATTGAGGAGTCCGTAACCTTTATTAGGATGTACTAGGGGTCCGTGACACACAAATGTTTAAGAAACGCTGTTTTATAAAAATGAGGTTTATAAGCGAGCAATGTTAAATTGATCATCATACGATCTTCTATGTTGAAAAATAAATTGCAAATGAAACGGCATTAGACTGAAACGTGTGCACTGTGCACGTCATTACTTTACGGGACAAGACAAAACAACACAATTTTATTTGCTCGTGGGTTGGAGACCATGAGGCGCATAGCTAGGCAAGAACAACAATGAAGACTTGTCTGCTGTCGTGCAACTTCCTAATGCCTGAAATGTTATTTTATTAATGGGGAGAGACCGCATATGCTAATACAAACACATCAAAACATTGTGAACAACTGAAGGCAGGACGGGTGCGAACCATTCCAGCGCCCTAGGCAGGATCCATTTTCAGCCCCCCCTCATAGCTTTTGACAGTCGTTCTTAACCTAGGGTAAATTTACCCCTGGCGGTAAATTTCGTCTTCCAAGGGGGTAAATTTACTGAACCATACATTGCAGCCAATGTAAATTTTTATAAATCATTCTAAACTTTAAGAGTTTGTTAATTTCATATTTTCAATAAATGAGCACCATTTAGTGTATTGGGTGTAAATCTGGTAATCTTGTTTGATGAAAGGGAAATATATGTAAAAAAGGTTAACAATCACTGGCTTATGACGTCATCCTGCTCAATAAACTGTGGCACGATCTGTTTAAACGAAAAACAAACACATTCTCTTTGCTCTTTGTACATCTTCAATTTGCCGGTGCGTCCTAAGCAAGGCCCGTTCCAGCACTCCTCCCTAAGGACGTTTTTTACATCAAACTAATTTGTTCGATGCACACTGAGTTTTTTTGAACACCCAATTCATCAAAATATCTACACAAGTAGCAGGAGTCACAAGATTCACATAAACAAAAATTCTAGCATAGGCCTCAAAAACCTTTTACAGTCTGGTGTCGTAACAATCGACAACGTTGTGCATGCACAACAAAGCTCCGACATTCGCGAAGCTCTCCAATGTTGGTTATGTTGCGTACCAGATGATATCCCTTTGTTACATAAATTAAGGTGGCACGTCCTATAATCTAAATCTTACTGGTTAACTAGGCCAGGCTTTCTCAAACTATGGGTCGCGACACAATTTAGGGTCGTGAAATGTACTTTTGGGTTCGCGAAACAAATTGGCTTCACAAATCTGACAGAAAAGTTTTTGTAAGCTTTACAAGAAAATTAAACGTAGTCCTTCAGTGAATTTATTTCTACTGCATTTTAAGGGCAATACCGTGCTTCATGATGTGAATTGTTTACTAGAATGTCTGCCTGAGCTATCAAATGATAAGAATCAACTAAGCACAACACGTTATGCGTAGTCACGTTGGCCAATATTGACCTTTTTGCATTCATTCCGACACGGACGCATGCTTGTGTTTCGAACTCTATATCTAGCTTAGCGGCTAGGCTAACTGCTTTGGGGGGAAGCACTGAGTAGTTTTGGACTAAAGTTAAAAGCTCTATACACAGTTTCAGAAGTATACTTTGAACTTTGATTCAGGAAATGTGGGATCCACAAACCACACACAATTGAAATTTAAGGAGGCCCCACACCCTGGGTTGTCCATGGAACATATTTATCTGTCCCATTCCCATCCAATAGCAATTTAAGCCTGCCCCATCCCATGGGTCGTTTCCCATGGGATTTCCATAGGAATGACATTCCCATGGACAAGCCTGCCCACACCTACCATGTCCAGGATAAGTTGGTGGAGTTATTAAACGACAAAAGTTTGCAACGTGAATTTTCAAAACAGACTTAAAGTCACTTTTGGATACTAACAACAAAGGAATGCCCAGTTATTTCTTGTTTAACCATTCAAAAACTCCTAGCATTTTGCACCACATATTTGTGTGAAGCGGCATTCTCAAAATTGACAATCAAATAGTCCACAAACCGATCTTTTTTGAAAAATGTTGAGAATGTCCTTCGCCCTGCGTTGTCATGTATCAATCTACGAATGTATGATCTATGTAAAAATCGTCAAGTGCCTCCATCCCTTTAGTGGTGCTTAATAACGCCTGTGAACCGAATTGTATTTTGCTAATTTTTTTTCATCTTAAAATTTCCATTACTTAGTAGTTTTATAACTGTACAGTTACTTTCGAAGACTGTGTGCCTTTGTATGATTTCGCCATAAACAAAAATGCCTCTTGAGCTTTGTAATGGGACGTTTACACGTGTCATTAACAACTGGGCTATACATTCCTGGGAGGCTAAGCAGAGATGTCGCTGTAGTTGTTTCATTCACTCCTGTCTCATTTTTTGTGTATGGGGACGATCAATTTGCTAATCTTTCGGCACCCTTCCAAAACGCTATGCCACTTGACACACACATGTCAGTCAAACCACCCAGAGTTCCCAAATTTACTGTCAAACTTTTCGCAATTAGTTTTAAGCTCGGATTCAGCAGCGGCATCAGAGAGCTTATTGATGCACAGTTCTAAGGAAGCTTTCATCTGTGCAAAGTCAAAACATCCCGCTTGAAAAACTTTGCTCAGTTCTGTCAGGTGAGGTGGCAGTGTTGACAGAAGGAAAGAACCAATTTGAAAATTTTTGTATTTTTAAGTCCCAGTGAAACAACGCACATTGCATCATTTTTACTTTCCAACAGCTGCTTCAGTGCCGCCCGAATAGCCAAAATCTCACTTCTACTGTAGCTCTCACTGTTGCTTCACTCGACAACCACCTTTGTTTGCATGCACGCTGCAATTGCCGATCTTTCTTCGTCCTACAGTAGTCTGATGCATCGCCAGGCAAGCCGATCGCAACGGTGAAACAGTAAAACACTTCCATTATTGCATTAAAGTTCTTTCGCAGTTTCGTACACCACAGTGTACAAATCTGCAGCAGTGTAGCAAGAGGCCAAAGCGAGGAGGTGCGCATGACAATGCACAGATGCCAAACTTACAATTTTCGCTTCCTACTCCTGCGTCAGAAAGTTTTGTCGGCCTTTAACATTGCAGCCATCTGTTGCAATAGCCACATGCAGAAAAACACGCTTTCCTCAAATCGTTTTCCTTCAATACAAGGCAAAACCGTATCTAAGCTTTCAGATTTTAGGGTGTCATTCTGACACCCTGAAACGCCTTAAAAAAAACACTGTCGCTAACCATGTTAATTTGTCTTTTCGTGGCCGGCGTGAGCTGTCGACGGGTTTGCAACTGCAACAAAAGTATCAAAACCACGTTCGCCATCAGACACTGTACGATGGCGTCGTTCCTAGAGCGTGCAAAAACGTGACGAATCAAGAATGTGTCATACCAACAGCACACGCACGCAGCGTGCTGTCTGAAGAAATAACATATAGCCTGCTATAGACAAGCAAGCCAAACCAGCTAACACAGAAAAGCAAATGAAAAGCCCTAAAATGCACGAAAACGCTAATTTCCTGTGCATTCCTTATACGTTCAAACGGGCAACAGTTGGTGGATTTTTTCCTAAAATATAAGCATCAGATCAGAGCATCGAAGATTGCTAATACCACGTTAAACTGATGGAACATGTTAAATACCTTGGTGCAATGCGTCCCATTGCATTGATATTTAGAGACTAGTGAAATCACCCAGCTGTGCTGCAATGAGGCAAAAATTCACCTTCTCTCATCGATCAACCGCAGTGGCGTAGCCAGACGAAAAATTTGGTAGGGGCCAAAATATTTGGGAGGGGGGCCAAAATGCTTGATTTTAGGTGAATAACACTATTTTGTTTAGAAAAACGCCTCTCAAAGCACAAAATGACTATATTTTCTAAAACTTTGGGGGGGCATGGCCCCTTTGGCCCCCATGTTTACGCCTATGCGTTCAACTGTAGAAACAAAATGCTTTTCTTAATGCCTGATTTCATGTAGAAGTATGCCTGCCAGCTTTGCAACTAGAAAACGGAGTTGCTTTGTAAGACGACATATAACCTGCAATAAGGCTTACTGAAGTTTGCATCACACTTCAAAAATGTGAGTGTTTCTCGTCAGCTTCATCATGCCCATTTCGTTTGAGCATTCAGTGCTTTGATTCACAGCATTTCTTGCGCTATTTTCCAACCGTATTCACCTTCGCAGCGGTATTGTTCAACAGTCTGGACCTTAATTCCTCAGCAGTGTGTGTTAATTTCGTCGTTTGGTCCGTTCTGTTTACTTTCTCAAGCTTTGCTCATTTAACTGCGAACCACAGACATTTCTCAGACACAATTCGTGTTCCCAACGTAGTCGAGTCGTATTGGGCGCCGTTTGTAAAAATATTATATCTGACAGATTTAGCACAAAAACTGCTATCTCTGCGCATATTTAGCTATCTCTGTGTGCATTCAGTTATCTCTACGCAGAGATAACTATCTCTGCGCTCATTTAGCTATCTTTGCGCAGAGATAGCTATTTCCGCGCATTTAGCTATCTCTGCGCAGAGATAGCTCCAGGAAAGCTCCACCAACTATTTGAAGTGAAGTGGGACCGTGGGTGGCGGCACAAATATACAAAGCAAGCTCGCGTTCTCCGATATAAATCGTAATCGAAGACTCGGGCAAAGCCCGAGGTGCCCGTATGCCGGAAAAGCCACTGGACTGTTAAAAACACCAAGAACACAGCTTTAAAAACAGGCAAAAATGGCACAGCATTGATACCTGTTGAAACACATTCAACAGAAGTAAAATATAGTTATTTAGTGTCGCCAGTGCAAACCAAAAACAATTGAAATTGGTCTGTCAAATATGTCATTTTGCATGTAAGATTCAGCAAAATTTCACTACAAAGAATGATGTTAAAACGGTTGAAATGACACCAATTTTTTAATGCTGTGGCACGATTTTTTTCCAACACACAAGCGTGGGTGTCGGAGGGGGGGGGGCAGGAATTTCAAAATTTCAACAAAAAAGGCCGTTTTCTTAGTTTCGAGTGGTAAAAACCAAATTTCACCACTTATGGCCCCCTCTACAAAAACGTTTGGAAAAATCCATTCGTGGCCCGGCTGTAAAAATCCTTCCACGCCCATGCACACAAGCATGTAAAATTACACCATTTTTGTAAAATATTCTGGTGTATTACACCATCTGGCAACAATGTTCAACACCACCAACGCGATAAGCAAGCCACAGCAGGGTGACAGGAGCGACTGTGCACGGTTTATTTTGCCAAACAATTTCGAAATCTTGCCAAATTTCTAATAATATATTGCAAATAATGATGACAAAATAGCCTACTGCCAAAATTCTGCAACATTTTTTTCATTAATCGATTTACTTTAACAATGGACCTAATTGTGTTACTTAAACTGATTAAATGTGGGGGGGCCAGACCCCTCCAGAAATAAAAGTGAGGGGGCTAGGCCCATGCGCCCCCCCGGCTCCGCCACCTATGATGGTGAAGTAGGCTAGTAGTCCGATTGAATCTTCAAGCTTCTGCGACGAACCATAGAAGTGTTCAGCAAGCTAGCACGGCTACCTTAGTTTCCACTTTTGAATTGGTAAAAAGAAATTTCACCACTATTGGCCTCCCTAGGAAATCTTTTTGGTTACCCCCTGGAAAGATCCACTATATCCCTTTCCTGCAAAAAAACTTCTGACGCCAATGGTCGCAAGTGCACGTTTCAATGGAGCATATTTTATGGCGGTCATGTACGCGACATCAAAGAATCACCGGAGCGTAGCGCACTACTCGATCGAGCCAGTGGCGATTCTAGAGTAAAAAAGGGGGGGCCACTGCAGGGCCAAGTAAAAAGTAGGGGGCCAACATAAATGTCTATCTTGCAAGGTGATTGTTCATTGTTTTGAAGATTAAGTAGCTATGATTAACCCTATCAAACCCAACATAGGCTTGTGAATATCGTTAAATATGAACTAGCGTTATTATTCACCAGAGACACCTAAACGCCACTGTAGATGCAATCACACACGTGTACTGGTATGTTGAATATCCTGTGCTAACCATGCAACTTCCACAGCACTGCACATGCAAATCGAAACACCATTTTCCGTACACAGTTGCACCGTCCCGACATGAACGAAAGCAGCTTTAGAAAGTGAAAACAATTCACATGAAAGCGAAATGGTTCTAACCACGAATTCCATCTTGACACAG
>JGI24021J15306_10006353_pt1 | contig 14210 bp, 9 predicted proteins | sample Ectturendosymbi1_FD_15306 | JGI IMG/M metagenome (IMG submission 15306) | reverse complement strand
TCCCGAATGCAAATAACACAAAAATTTGAGTTACAAAGACCAGTTTTACAGTAGAAAGTTAAACCTGCAAGGCTGAAGCCATGCTCAGTCTGTTGATCGCTGAGCATTGTTCTGTAAACACATGCGAACATTTGGACTAAATTGTCAAAAATTAGTATGCATACAAAGGAGGTAAGCTGCAGTCTCGTTGCTCAAAATGTCAGCGGAAAGAAAAGTGTGGTAGCAAAGACCAGCATTTTGTACCCTTGTCCATTGACGCGAGTGCAAGACCAAAAAATTGACGCATAGCTTTACAAGTTTATTTTAAATGCCTAAAAAATAGCAGATTTTAGATGAAAAGTTGTGACACGATTTTTAGCAGGATCTAGCAGTTTTCGTGACATCATTTNGCAGATTTAGGTGACAACCATCTGGCAACACTGCTTGCCTGAGCCNGATATCCTCTTATCGCAATCGGCTTCGATATCTTTGTTACGTCACGCGTGTTCTCTGACGAAGCTTGTTTGCCGTTGCGAGATAAATCAGCAGCACTGCTGTCCATTCGTGGAATGTGTGTGCCAGAGTGCTTGTAAGAGCTGCAACCTCCATTACCTAAGCGTTTCAGTTCATCAGAAAACTTTACCAGAACCCTACGACACTGAGTTGCTTTAGGAAATTTTATCATTGTAAATCTTCGCAGCGATCAATAAAACCCTGTCAAAAAAACGAATTCGACAAAAAACTTGATTCGAAACATAACGACGCAAAAACCAACGGTTATGAAATCCAACATGATTTTATGTAAATTGTTAGTTCGGATGTTGCCAACGACTTTGCCAAAACCTTCAACTTTGACTCTGTTGCGAATTCGGTACAACGTTTCGAATATGCGGGCATCCACGTTAGGATGTATGTCAATGTAAAACAGCAGTGTTTCAAGCTTCTCTACCAGTGCAGAAGCACAGGCGCAGTTTTGCAGCTGCAAGAGGCTTCACCTCACCTTGAACTACCGGTTTCTCTCATAGACTAATGTGACAGTGCAGCAGGCCCATAGCCACCGGGGACATTCTTGGCATTGCCCCCATTTTTGTGCCTCCCCAAATTGTTTGGAACGCTTCTAACGACATATTGCGCAGCATCAGCTTACTCACTGCGTCGTGGAATTCTATACTCCTGTTACTAGTGTCTTCATCCGTCATGTTTATACCCGCTTTTCCTCTGGGAGGGTCGCGAGCAGCAGCCCCAGGAGGACTTGAAATACATCACGGTCAACAGCAATCCCGTAGTTCTGGTGGCGCCACACCAAGACGGGACCAAGCAAGGGCGAAAATGCATTCACTCCACCAGGTCCTTGGGCGACCTCTGTCTTCATCCTGAAGCGCAATTTTCTCGGTCTCATTACGGCGACATCTTGATTACATTGTGGATCTCAACAAGCCATCGAACTTCCGCAGCAAGCAAACCAATGCAAAATGTGCTCTGTAGTTCAGCAGCAGTGTGACCAACGTGTTTTCATCAAAAATTGCTACGTCGCTCACAAATAATGTCTAGAAATGGCTGCGATTTTATCTGCAAATACAGTCAGTAATCATACGTACATTTAGCCATTGCCACATTGTTTGCATTGCTGGTGTTGTATACAATTGACGTCAGTAAATTAGACAACGCAAGCCACCGCACAAGCATCGCTATTTGCTAAATTAGTTTTTGTTCTGACCTGAGATCTTTATGATCTAAAAGTAAAATAACCCATGACTAACATTAAAGCAATAATATACAGTACAAAAGCTTTCCAATTCTGCACAATACTGAACAACCACAGGAGTACAAATTAACACGCTTGGCAAATATAACTACTGTTTTTGCCGATCACTGTCTTTGGCTAAAATATGTTGAATGAGTATATTTTGTCATTTTAGCCAATGTCATCATGTCCAGCCAGTATTGAGTTCAATGGATCAAAATTTTAAAGTTCCTTAGCGTACCAATATCAGTCAATAGGACTGTTAGACAGACTTCCAAAGCAAAAGTTTATCTCTAAGGAAGTTTAGGTCAAGGAAAAATTAAAGGCAATGTAGGAAAGAAATTGAGAAAAATAAGTTGAATGAAGCTTATAAGCAGTGTTCCCTCTAAGAAACGTTCACACTGAGCAAATGTTTGGTTTAGTGTGCATGCGATTGCGCAACCATGTAAGCACACATACAGTGGCGTTACAAGGGTTACATACACGATATTAAATTGGGAATTTTGCAAGTGCCCGAGAATGCGGTTTCGCTGCGCAAATGGTCTGGTGGAACTGTGCATTTGCGCATCTTAGAGGTAACACTGTTTATAAGCAAGACACCAACTCAGCTTGTGTTGTTTGCTGTTGTTTCGCCATCTTGGATGCTGCTCGGGGTGGACGACGACTTATCAAAAATCATGGCCACCGTGCAAGAATACTTAGCCAGCGGGCGCTTAAAGCTCTCCACAGAAAAAACTGTCTGCTTAGTTTTCTCACATCAGAAACCATCGTGCAGAGTATCAACTCAAAAGTAGAATCCTGTCCTCGAAAACTCCTACCAGTCCAGAATAATCCGACATTCCTGGGTATCTACCACTCATAACAGAAGTCCCACTTTCCACTTTCAAAGATCGTACACTGAAATTGAAAAACAAAGGTTCATCTCGAGTTACATCGGTAAAACGACTCCCTGGTCTGAGCTGGGTGTGCTCGTTTAACGTGCTCTGTACCTCGGCAACTGTTTTGGTGNAGGCTGCTGCAGAATACTGCTCCCAAGCTTGGTGCCGAAGTGCTCATACACGTAAATTGNACTCCCAGTTGAATAAAGCCATGCGTACAATCTCAGGTTGCACAAGATCTACCCCTATTGACCTCCTTCCTTTCTGGTATCCTGCCCCCCACTAATCGAAGAGTCATGGCATGTCTGCAGTTATATGTCAGAGCACAAGGTCTAAACCAGGTTTTCTCAACCGGGGCCCTCGGCCTCCCTTGTGGGTCACAGAGCGGTTCTCCGGGGGCCACGAGCAGAGGCCTTTACTAAATAGCTCTGCCGCGATATTGCAAAACCCAAAACAGAGCTAGGTATTTTTATTTCTAAGCAGGGGGCGACAAGTGTTGAGAGTTTTAGGTTGAGAACCACTGGTCTAAACCAAAGTCATGATCCTGACCACCTACTACATGAAGCCGTTCGCGTACGGCGTGTTACTAACAGACTCCGCTCGAGACGCCTCTTGAGATTGTTCATGGAGAACCTTATAAACCATGACTGCTCTCCCTTCCAGTTCCAGAATTTTTGAAGCCATATATCTCCAGTTTTCCAAACTAGGTTTAGCAAAATAGCAGTGCATGTGGCACAGCACATCTCTCACACTACCGCCATCAGGAATGCTTCAAAGAAAGATTTAAACAATTTAACCCGGGTTAACTTTTGAAGGAGTGCTTGCACTTTTAGAAAGCGAAAGAATATGTAACGATGTTTGCAAAGGAAGTGAAATCTTCAGCTGCTTCGGTTGTGGTAGCTTTCACAATACCGTGAAGAGCAAAACGACAAAATTACAGGGAAAACTAACCACGTGACAATGCTGAGGCTTCGTCGCAGGTAGTTCGGATGTATCCAGTATATTAATACTTAATTTGGTAAACAGGTTTTGAGAACATGTATCTTGCTTTGGTACCTGATCCGGGAAACTTTGTAGTCATGCTGACATCGATAAGATAAATCGCTTGTTCAGCAAATAGGCAAGAGATATGGAAAGTAGTGCTGCGGTCGCGCCAGATATTGAACGATGCTAAACGACCGTCGACCGTCGACCGCCATTGAAGTGCTGTCTGATTGCCACCAGGATATGTTTCCTAACAGAAATCTTCAAAACATTCAGCCGCCTTACACGTATTAAAGGTTACGATTGAACGAAGGCAAAGCACTCTCGGGCGATTGAAGTCTCAGATCAACCGCGGGAAAGTGATCAGTGGACTGTCTTGTCATTGTCTTGATGCATCGACACGCCCAATCAATTGCGACAAGAAATCCGCTGTAGCTGTTTTTTAATTGAACCAAGTAAATCGCACTTCGGGATGTGATCCCAAGGATACTAATGAAATCACAGTGACGAAATGCACATAACTCGGGTCGAATCATTGTCAACAACGATTTTTGCAGTATTGCCCCCAGTAAAATCTTCTTCGGAGTAACACACAAATTTCAAAAAATAACAAAAAACAAACGGAGAAAGGGGCAAATGGCGTAGTCATTGTTTGGTTGACAAAGCCGGCTGTGTTTCTTCATTGTACGGTGAAATGAATATCAAAACAGCATACTCCATGCAGCCACCATAAGTTAAATAAAGTTTACACCAAATTGTTTCAGGGACCTCTCGCAAATGTCCTTATCGTGCACTATTTATCATGTGCCAAAATTCATATTTTCGTTTAATGTGAAGTTTATTGCGGTGAAAACCATTTTGAAATGACTGTGCGCCTAGAAAGCTAGGTTTCCTCTGTGCATGTGAAGCACCCTGATTCTTACTAATCGTTGTGAACCACCCGATTTAAAAAAATACGTCTGATAAGGATAGTTGCGACATCATGAAACTGAACTCGTGACTCAGTTGCGCTCATACAGCAACCGTATCTGCGTCATGAAAATTGATGTCCAACTACACAAAAAAATCAAGCATCCTTGATCGCTTGAGCAAGTGTGTCTTAAACGTCCCTCATGGCAGCGTCTATGTGAATGGGTGATTATGAACTGCTGTGTAGTTGTTTTTGTGACACTCAATACCAACATAGAGAAACGCGACCGCGCGGTGTGTATCCATACACCTGTTGCAATTTTCTTTTAACAGACTGTCGACCTTTACGAAAGTCGGGACCTTGCCCAAGTCCAAGTGACCCTTTACAAATTGGGTTCGACCGCTCAGGCGAACGGTTTCCCGGGTCCGGTAATTGGCGTGAAGGTCGCCGAGAAGAACGTACGGAGATTTGAGGAGCGGCTCACTAAGGAAGGCCGGAACGTAATTGGATTACAGGTAATTTTCAACTTTTGTCTTTGGACAGCTTTTCTGATGTAGACGCGTCAGCTTCAGACGGCGCAAGTCGAACTGTTGCCCGAAAGCCAAATAGTGTAAGGAAGCGGTTGACTTCGCGGTCAAGCTGGGATGCGGCGCATGGCAAGGCAGTATACGCGGTAAAGACCTGGCCCGTGCAAAACTTGAATCGATGTAGATCCCGTCGTCGATCTTTCGTGAAGCAGTAATTGGGAATTATAAATAAAACTGAAGTTAAACTTCTAATTCACAATGAGAAGTGGAATGTGATTTGAGTGCAATGTCGACATTGGCGTCGATTATCAGAAAAAATATTTGCGGAGAACTAGACGCTCATTGCTCATCGTTAGAAGGGGCTTATGAGAGCACTTCTCCGCTGGTACACTGCGCGTTTACGCTGCTTGTGTACCAGATACTGTTCCAGAGCTTAGGTGTGCAGCACCTTCTCTGCAGTGGCGCCACGTAGGGGGCAGATGGACGCTAACTCCGGTTGTGGCGTTGTAGGAGACGTCGAAAAAACAGCTTGCTTGACAAGTATTGAGGCTGCGCTTCTGGTAGACCCTGATACTGTATATTGTCTGCTCCTGCATGGCCCCTAGTGCAAATAAACGAATTAAAGTGAACTGACTGCAGCGCTTATGGGCACTAGCAGCGATGGAGAGCACAAGTGTCAGAATGACGACAAAAAACTAAAAACATCTCATTTTGTAAGAAGTTTTTCGAAGAAGTTCGAAAAAGTAAGCTTTCGCTGCGATTTAGGAATTTTCAAGGGATTTTTCGGATATTTCCCAATACGTCCGCCATAGCAGCATCGGAGAGGGGCGCGGGGTCATACCCCCTGGATATTAAAATGTGATATTTTCCTGTAAAAGTTTTAGTAAAATGTTTTTCTCCAAGCTTCGAATTGGTAAAATGAAATTTCACCACTCTTGGCTCCCCTGGAAAAAATCCTTCCAACTCCCTTGCATGGTAGCGCACAGAAAAGTCGCGAACTCCTGCACAACATTTCCAGGACAAAAAATTGAACTCTGACAACCCCGTGAGCCACACGCGCTTACAACGCCAATTGTTTCTGTATTCGTCGCCTGCGCAGCAAATCTTTCCATACAGTTCCCTGTTGAAGCGAGTGTGAATGCGTCGCGCATCGAATCATTCGTCGTGTGGAACAAAATGCGAAGCGATCCGAGATTTTCTATGGGTTTCACAAGGGGCAAGCAGCTTAACGATTACTTCGCGGCAGCGGTTGTCGCGCAGGCGTCAACCCTGTGGTTCACTGACGACTGAGGCCACAAAGGTTAAAACGTGCCTCTTGGAGAATGGGAAAGGTAAACGTCTGCCGCGCTGCTCTTTCAAATCCGTTCCAACTTCTAATCTGACAACTAGGTGGTCAGTTTGCGATGTAAACAAACCTTAAGCTGCCGTGTGAACTTCAGCATTGCGTATGCTCACAAAAGCAGCTTTTCGACGTGGTGACGTACCCTCTGAGAGTCAAAAGCATTCTACGTTTGCCTCAGCGTAAAGCTGACCTGCCGCTCGTGGCGGCTGACCGTTAGCTGCTGTTGCTACTTGTAAACCTTGGCTACGAACTTTATGTTAACCAGGACAGTTTAAACGAATTGTTTGAGCGGCACAAGTTGGTTTGCTTAAACTTCAGCACGTTAGTGCTACAGTTGCTACTTGAAAGCTCGTTGGTTTACTGGAATCAAGACCTGCTGGAGGCGGCTCGAAAGTGTTCGATCATGTTACGTGGTAGGCGTTGGATAAGTGGTCATTGCGCTAAATTGCGGTTTCTCTCAGGCAGATGATTGTATTTATACTAAATTGGCAACAAAGTGATTCGTGACTCTCCCTTAACTCCACAACACCTGTTGCGCAGTTGCAACACGCCCGCCGATCAAGTGGCTGTCGTTCGTCTCTTGTGACGTGACCGCCACGACCCGATGAAACTGACGGTCACGTAACGTGATCACCGTTTCTGCACACGACAACTGTCTTCCTGTGACCACTTCGAAATCCGTTGCGTAGCCCGTTCTATTTAATGACAGTATGAAGCAACTCGGCACGCGAACATGAAGCAGCGGTGCGTTTGTGCTGGTGTGGGAAGGAGTTTTGCGTGCTCAGATAAGCTGGGGTGCGCCCTTGATCTTGTCCAGGGTTATTGAACCCTCTGTTAATTAATACAGCTGCAGATCCAGTCCCGTTCATTACCCGCCGCCTTAGAAAGTATTTGCATGAGAAGTTTCCAATTGGTATCAGGCGTGCTCAATCGGGGGGGTGCAGACAGACAAAACCCCAACTGCCAAAAAGCCTTCCAAACGAAAAAATTAACCGAAAAAGTAAACGAGTTCTGGGAGCGGTTGTTAACCACAAACACTGGTGATTTTTATTTTTAAAGTGTTTTCTGTGACATAATAACGTTCTGTTTATACACTCAATAACAAAAAGCTGTAGTTTCACTGATATTGTTAAAAATGTCGAAGTTCATGTGCCTGCAGTTTTGCCCGAATTTTCGACAAATCAAAACTTTTGGGGTGCGTTTGCACCCCCAGCTCCTGCTCCACTGCGCATAAATTTTCAAATTCTACCTGTATTCTGCACCCAACCTTCAGACAGTCACTTTATCGAACACGATGGTCTTAATGAGTGGAGCTCTTTGCAATATTCCGCGCAGCTACAACATCTTTGACATTTTTCCCCAAAAAATTAAATTTAGAGTGTTCTGGATAAGGCCTCTTGCAAGTCGACTTAGTTTCCTCTCGTACAATTGTAGATAGTGTGGAGGAATGTGCCGTGCTATTATTATTATCAAACACAATTCTGCTCAGCACAACTTGATGTCTTAGCACAATGTTACATAGCTTGGTGGTGTGTGTCATGGTTCTGTTATACAAAAATCTGTGTCTGGCACCTTCCACACGTCTTGGCACACTTGGCACGTTACTTGCTTAACTTTGTGTTCAGCCGAGCGCAAATGAAAATTTGTTGGGCTGAGTTTTCCTCGGCAAGGGATACTCCGAAGGCTTTTGACTCCTCAAATGTAAGTTCAAGCTCATTTCACTAGACGGAAGAGTGGTTATCAAGTGTCATAAGCTGTTACCCGATCGCTTAACTTAAGATGACCCCTTACGAGATCTAAATTGGTTGTAGGTCCAGGCTCCTAGGAGGAAGTGCCTCTAATTTTTTTTGTGCCTCCCAAATTTTGTTGTGCCCAGAACATTTCTTTATTATAATTATTTCTTTTTTATTAAATTTTAAACATATAAAAACATACATCTTGCGCCTCTAAATTTATTTAACCCAAAATTTCAAAACCTGCCTACGGGCCTGAAAAGCTGGTGGCTCGCTGTACTGTATGTGCACGCTCGGCGCCTCTGTTAATGCTTGGGGCAACTAAGGTCTATCTGTAATGTGGTCCCGTCGTTCAGGCTTTGCAAAACCTTGGATATTGACAACTCGGTGAAAGCAGCTCACGATTGAATTACAGCAGTAAAATCTCACCTTAATGCGCGTCTTTGAAACGTGTTGTGCACTGCCTTGCGTAAGGATTCCACCTGTCAAGCAAGCTTGCTGCTAAGAAATGGGTGTGCACGCCTTGCTGATTTTCAGGGATTATTTTTCAAAACCTATAGATCAAGAAATCATTACGGCAATTTCGAAGTGATGCGCTTTCTGGTCACGCTTGAAAGCTACGGGGATTGTTTCTTGGTCTTGTTGTTTGTAAGAATCAGCGTGATACGTATTTTGTTTTTAAAGTGAGACACGTCCAATATTACTCCCTGTAAAACAGTGGTTCTTAACCTTCTCTACCACGCCTTTAAGTAATTGTTCGTTGTTTCAAGCCTCCCTGACAATAAACAAATGCATTTATTGGTTAATTTATTGATCAAACTTTCCGTACTGCAGAGCGCATAAGGGTTCGCGCTCCCCTTGAAATTTATTGGCGCCCCCCGGTTAAGAACCACTGCTATAAAAGTTAGGCTAAGTCAAAACTAGTTCGCCCTTGCATTTGATTCTCATCACGTTGCCCAGGGAACCAATAAGCCTCAAGTTATTTCATAAGCGTCAGCGTAGTTTGTGCGAGGTTGTCTGTTGCAGACGACTTTTTTGCAAAATAAACCTCCAGAAAGTTAAAATGTTTGCAGGAAAAGTATCGAGTTGAGGATCTTCAGCGCCCACGAAACAGCAAAACGTTTCTAATTACATAATAATCTTAAACGAGTGCTGGCAAAGGTTTAATCACTTTTCATGTCTTATTCTCAGCAAAACCAGTCGCAACAAACAAATTTAGCTTTATATTGAAAAAAATTAGTTGTCACAAGTTTCTTCATAAAAAAAGGGGATTGTTGAAATATCAGGGGGACGATATGCAAAAAAAGACTTTGAGAAACGCCGAGAACAAATAGCATGTAGGTCTGTGTTGCAGCCGTTACGCATGACCACCGACTGCACACGATTGTCTGCCCCGTTGCACTGCCCATGGCTGGCTAGTGACGCACACGTGGAGCGCATGACTTGTTGAGCCAGTTACGCGAAGTCGAAGAGACATTGACGAAACACGTGCAATGCAGTTGTTTTTCGTAGACGATGTAGGGAATGTGAATTGCAGTTAGCACTGCCAGGACCGCAACCAGATGAAATTTTCGAGGGGCGCAAAATGATGAACTTGCTACTAAAACTAATAAGCGTTTTCACAATGTTCTTGAATTTCATGGGGGGAAAAGCCTAGTTTCACCCCTGGTTGTGGGCCCGGGCACTGCAGATTTATCATTCAGTTCTGCTCAAGTTGTGACTGATTAGTGAAAGGTGGTGGCGGTGGTTGCACTGTGTTATTGCTATCAAGTCTGATACCGGCAAGCCAAAAGCGGAATGTTAAGAAAATGGCCTACCGTGCTTGACACTGTCCCTTATACCAATCGAAACTTTAGTCAGCAGCACTTCGTGTGTGGCCTTTAGAAAGTTTTTTCATACTGTTTAACTTACAGATCGTTTATAGCCGTGTTTTGTTATTAGCGCTGGGTTGTCAAAATAAGGCATCTGAATATCGCGTGCAAAATTTGCCCTTCGTGTTACTAAGCAGCCATTGGCGTTTCCAGGGGGTACTTTGGGCCAGCTGCCCACCAAACGTATGTGGCGCCCCTTTTACATCAATGCGCCCCGCCCCTTCTTGAAGCCTGTCGAAGTAGAAATAGATTTGAAAATACTCTAGAGTGGTTCGTAGCCTTTTTTTGCCCATGTCCTAACTAATCATCTCTGAAATTCTGATTAACCTCCATATGGTCATATATAAATCTTATGTAAAACGTGAACTCCGTTTCAACCAAGAAGCTTAAAACACCAATACTTTAATTTAAACAAGCCCAAAGAACATAGCATACATGAAAAGAATGAATTAAAAAATTCGAAAATTTGGACCCAGACCTCATCAGTCCGCCCAATTGCCTCCCTGTCGGGCGCATACGCTCCACGTTAGGGACCATTGCTCTCAAAAAAATCCTTTTAAACTTCGTTGAACTGCATAATTTACGTGGCGGACTTTTTCTTCTGCCTCCATTATCGGATGGTATCAACAGTCTTATTCTTTCATGATAATATTATTGTTCTATTATTTCTTTCCAACCTTGTCAGGTAATCACAAACGCAATCCCTTTTCTCTAACACAGCACGGTTNTCGATTTGCCGCTGGNCTGCAAAATTGGTCTCTTTGTGTTACAAGTTTATTTCTTGATGCCTGATGGCAGCATTGAAAGGAAAACCAGTCGTNAAAATAGGAATGCAATATGGCAAACTCAACGAAACTGACGCAAGATTCTAGCAAACTCATAGCTTGTGCATGCAACTGGCTATACACTGGACAGATTTTGCAGGGACAAGCGTCGCGTTGCTCAGGTCGTGCAGCTGAAAATTTGAAACAACTAAAAACTATTGAACGTGACTTACCCTTTCAAAAATTTGTAAGCTACAGTATCTGGTACTACGATTATTAGGAAAACCCGGCGCTTTCCTGGTTTGCTTTGAATCGGTGAGTTTTCAATGTACAGTGTATACCAAAATAACACAGGTCTTTCTGTTGTCGTATATATTTGTGCTGATATATAATGTTGGCCTAAGATTATAGTGCCCAACTTTGTTAGTGGCGTTACAAGTATTTTTAAGTGCTGGGCCAAGTGTCAATTTATCATGTGATTATAAGATTTTTCATTTCAGCCAGCAGAGCGACCTAAAGTGGGAGTAATGTAATGGGAAATGTGTCTTGTTCACTTTTTTCATTTTGATTTGTCGCTTCAGCTATGTAAATGCTTTCCATGCACACGTAACTGCAGGTGCAAAAGCTTTGTCTGGAAACGTGGTTGTCAGTACCTCGTTACTCGACTCCTATCGTGGGACTTGAGTTGTCACTTGTTAGTGCAAGAAGAACCATTCTACTTTTAACCAGGTTGGGAATACGTTTCAGACATGCTTTTTTCTGATCTCGCTACGGATAGCCAAAACAGTTACGAACGCTACCACCCCGCATCATGCTGCAGGGCATATCTTTCAAATGCATTTTGAAGAAGAAAGATTGTTTGGGTCACCAACAGTGTTCTTATTTGCTACACAGCTTGTGAAAAATGGGTTCCATCTTTTGTGTACCGCTTCAAAAGTTTTGTGAATTGATGGTATAAGGCGCTTGTCAACTGTGCTGATGTGATTTCCTGAAAGATCGCGTTGTTCAAAAAAATAGCCACTTCTTGGCCTACTAAAGGTAATGACCTTTGTGTGAATTCCAACGATTATCATACAGAATTTTGGTATTTAAACAAGTAAAGACCTTTTTGGCACCTCCCTTTATGACTGCCNCCCAAACGCCTGGTATTGATCCTCCACTGCATGCAGCATAANAAAATTGCCATGTCTACTTTCTACGCAGTAGGATTTTTAACTTGTACACTCTATTAACNATGTTTAGGACAACTTACCCTGATCCAAGTGGATCGTTAATCCGTGTTGCAGTTTAAACTACGGTGCGACTTGGCTTTTTTTAAACGTTTGCCTTTTTTGAATAACGTAGGTAAAAAAAAGTATGCAGAAATCCACAAACGTGCATGCAGTTTCTTCTCATTTTATCAATTATTGACTATTTTTAAATGCAAACTGTAAGAAAGATTGTAAGTTGCTCAGAAAAGAAACTTCACTTTGTGTTTAACTGGGATCAAAAAACGTATTTTACCATGTTAGTTTGCAAGGCTTATATGGTGGGAAATTATCAAGCTGGCTTGCATGAAGCGTATATTTACAGTACACAATAATAGTTAAGTCAGAGTATTTTAAGGCATTTTAGGGACCCGATTCGGCTCCCTAGAATTTCAAATCGGGTTCCTAGAATCAGAGAAAATATCGTCGGGTCCCTAAAATCAGAGAAAATCGGGTCCCTAGAATCAGAGAAATCGGGTCCCTACAGACCCATATCGGGTACCTAACATTTTCCTTAAAACAAAACTGGTTAAGTCACAGCAGTAACCCACACAAGCGAATCATATCGCGATTTATTTGCACAAGAAAACTAGCTTCGTGTCTAACACATCTTCTTCAGTCCTGCGCAGCCAGTAAAAAGGACTGAAGTTGTGTTAAACACCAAACTAGTTTTTCTTGTGCAAATAAATTGCGATATGATTTGTTTGTGTGGATTACTGCTGTGACTTAACTATTATTGCAAAATGAGAGTACAATCTTGAATCATCGCAAGAAGGTGGAAGGACCAGGCAGGAGATTCCTCAAACAGCTTGCTGAGAAGCTAAAGCTCGTCTCGTTGTCTACAGTGCACGATGAGACCAAGTGCAAGTGTTACTTTAGCTAATCTTCTAAGCCAGGGGCCTCGTAACTTTTTGTCAGAGGGCCTCATAAGCTGTTACACAACAGTTCGAAGGCTGGATATCTTACATGATGTGATTGTTTTGGGATATGTTAAATTCTACCAAATCAACAAATTTTTCGTAAATATAATAATAAAAATGTCATTTCGGCCGGATGAAATGACTTCGCGAGCCGTAGTTTGGAGACCCTGTGCTAAGCCATGCTGTCGTACCAGCAAGAGGAATTCAGAAAAACTAGAAGTGGTTTTCCACAAACATAAAGCAAACGACTGATGCCGAGGTGCAGTAGTAATTTCCCTTCCGTCAGTGGCGCAGCGCAGTAAACAGCCGTAAGGTGGCAGCACAGATCCATAGTTTTTTCTTGTCAAAGCTGCGTGGTTCTGGCTTACNGTAATTCCTGATTNAAGCTGGAAGNTTTTGCTGACCCAGTCTGATCCCTGATCAACAGTCATCATAAAGTGTTGGTCCGATGTAAAAATGCATAAGATTTTATTTTATGGACACGAACTCTTTGATGCTGTACAAAATATCGAAACCTGAGCATGTGTGGGTGCGGTCCCACTGCAGCAGTATTATCAAAAATCATTGCTTAGTTGCGCGTGCCGCGAAAGCAGCAGGAGAAAGCACGCTTATTCTCCTTGTTGCGCTATTCAGTACAAACAAATGGAAATATAATGGAAGCAGAGATATGATGTTCATGAATCGCGTAAATACAAACAATGGTCAATTTAGGTATATGACCTCACAAACCTAAGTTGTTCTTAATAAAGAAACAAGGTGTTGCATATTCTGTATTGAAGCCGGTTGCCCATTTTTGCAATCCGGCCCGGATGCGGCCACAACATTAGGTGTACGGCACAATCACAATCCGTTGCTACCATATAGTGAACAGCTCTGGTTCTTGTGGTCACATTTCTGTACAATTATATAGCCCCCTTAAGTGTTGCTACCTTGTGTTCATTTTAATGCTCATATTTAAATTTTTCACCATAAATCCGAACGTCGATACACAAAACCCCCAGATTTTCTGCAACACTCAGCGATCACAAAAGATACTGAACGTGCCGCTCGGTGTAAGTGGCTTGGCTGGGTTTTTCGGCGCAATTCATGGTCAAATGCCGCATGACTAAAGATGGACAGGTGCATGCGACAAGGGCGTGCCGATAAAGCTCCGAAGTAGTTTGTTCCTTGAGGCGACTGAACGCGATATCAAGTCATGCGCAAAAACTGCAGAAAGCCAAGCGTGCTTCGCCTTGTCGGCGGTTTGCGAGGCCGCCGCCTGATGCGCACGAAGATTTTTTTTCAAATGGTTGCCTGGTCGAAATTTCCGTG
>JGI24021J15306_10006352_pt1 | contig 14211 bp, 7 predicted proteins | sample Ectturendosymbi1_FD_15306 | JGI IMG/M metagenome (IMG submission 15306) | reverse complement strand
TTCAGTTCTATTCTCTTTGATTGCATGAAAAAGAGCTATATGACAGATTATCTGCGTCTCAATGTTATCTATGACGAAACAGCTGGTTTGCAAGCTAGAAGTTTTACAACCCCAGCTAAGTACGACGCCATTTCTCCCAAAAAAATGTTTGGAAACATTTAGCATTTTTGTAAATAAATCGCTAGAGTAAATTGCTGTCGTTTGCAATGTTTGCGCATAAATGCAACTTTCCTTGAAAATAAATCCAACTTTCTCACTTTGTTACTGCGCATCAATGCAACTTTCGTTGAACATAAATGCAACTTTCTAACTTTTTTGCTGCAATAAAAACTTGCCCTAGTTATCACTTTCATGGTATGCTGCTGCTCGTAAACATGTTTTCTTGAACTTTGCCAATAATTTGGTAAACCTTGTTAGTAAGCCTAATGATTTTTTAAAAACTACCTCACAAGGGTGTGCCGTACAGTTCACGGTTAGGTCTGCAATAGTAAAATATCTGAATTGTACTCGCTGCTAACAGCATGATTACACACAGCTGCAAAAGCTATGGATATCATATACAGTACCTACTGGTTATAGCTTAGTTCTTTTCAGATCACTACACTACTACAGACCCGGTTTGATCATTCTGACTAGAAAGATAAATGTCGTGGTTGTTAACGTTTTCTTACTTTTACAAGTAACACCACGCCTGTTCAGCTGCGATGCCACAGCTTTAGTGATTCTTTACTAAGGACATATCAAATAGTTGCAGATACTCTGTTGCAGTCTGGTGTTGTAACTCGCAACAATCGCGTTTATTATGATATAAAGAACACTGTTTTAGGTAAAGTAAGCCTAGTTTTGTCAATTTGGCAAAACCGTTAGTGTCTAGGGACCCGGAGCCGAAGCTACCTCCCAAATGGCTATAGCTCCAGCTCCGCTCCTAAATTTTGAACTGAGCTCTGGCTCCGGCTTTTTATTTTTAATCTGAGCTCCGGCTCCGCAGCTCTGCTTTTACGTTTTCTAGTTTTATTCTTTTTTGCTTCCATGGAAACTTATGCTTGCAAACCTATTCTCATATAAGGCTGTCTTTGCTTAACTATCAGAGTAAGAACCAGGTCTGCAACAAATCATTGACATTATTTACAAAAAAATCTCGACTATTTCTTGTAAAATGTCAATAAAATACATAGCTGACATTCAAAACTACACCATATACAAATGAGCAAACTATATGTGTAATTAGTTAAATATATGCGCAATGTGTGCCTGCGTGCGTGATGAGTTTGACCAGTATGATCAGAGTGATCAGATCAGTTATTCACCTACGATTGCATGAAAAGGACATTTGAAACAAAACTTCAACAAGATTGTTTGTCACATTCTAATTGAAAGAAGGTCGAGAGATGGATATGCAGTATAGATAAGATTCGTTGTTATAAACTACTATCCACGACATCTTTTAATATTGTGTAGTTTTATCAGTTCTGACTAGCATTTTTTAAAGATTTCCAATAAACGTCTCACTTCGTTCAGCACTTGAGCTGCCGTTTTTCCTGCAAGATCTGGCGGTGACGTCACGTTGACATCATTCAAGTTCTTCTCGAACAAGTTGCCGTCGTATTCAGGTTGACTGAAAAAAACGAGTTGTATGTCGAAAGTACAGCTCGAAATACAAGCTACCAAGGATGTTTGTTTTATTTTTAGTCAGTGTTGTGTAGCAACTAAAATCTTAAAATTTCGAAAAGGCATTTTGTTCAGCAACTGCATGAATTACAGGAGTGCAATAAATTTTTAAGCAAAATTACGGTCCAAAGTTTTGAGATGTCTGGTTGGATCACAAGTCTGACCATAAAATGAAAGTGCTGCTGCATTGATTAATTTTATTGTCAGAAGAACGCAAATGGTTGCACGGTATTCTCTATGCAAGTTTCTACATTCTGTCAGTAATTATGACCTTGATGATCCAGTAAAGCAAGAGGGTGGAGGTTGCGCTCAACGCTGTGTTCTTGATGTAAGAGTTCACTGCGATTCGATTACTTTGCCACAAGTAAATTATTAAAAACACGGCTTGGGATGCTAGTCAAAATTTTTATTTTAGTTAGTAAATTTGTAAGCTATTATTTTCACATGAATATGCAAATAAAAGTTTCTAGAATGCAAAATGAAAGCAAAGGGCGTCTTATGTACGAAAATAACGTTAACAGCGTTTGCTTTTACCTTACAGCAGTGTTTTTCAACCGGGGTTACGCGGAACCTCAGGTTTCCGCGAGTGGCTGTCAAGGGTTCTGCCGAAACAGACCGAAATTGCCTGGGACGGAATTCGCAACCACAGTACCGTGCAGTTGTAACCATACCACTGTTTCACAGGTTTATTGCAGAAAGATAGACACTTGGATCATTGCATAGGATTCCACGAGCAATGCAAACATTGCGGAAGGTTCCGCTGCAGCAAAAAGGTTGAAAAACACTGCCTTGCAGTATAATTTACACAAGTGTAACTCCAAGAACATATAACCTTTGGGAAAAGATGCATTATGCATTCATAAATCTTTCGAAAAAAAAGCATTGCTCACTTGTATCGAGTAATTCCAAAATATCTCAGCAAAGTGACCAATGCTGGAGAGGTTACACAGTACACCAAATCTATTTTCGGGTAGTAGTAGACAAAAGACAGGCACATCTCTTCTTGGATACTTAAGCCGCCCTGAATATCGCAGACATTTTTGGTTTAGCAGAGTTTGTTAAGGTTAAAGATGAAGGGTTTTTGTGATAAAGTTACTAACTTAAAATCTGTCGTTTTTAACTCTGAAATTGATAAGGTTTTCTGAAAATTGATAAGGTTTAAAACATAAGGCAAGCAGATTTTCATTCCTATCTTTATGCACAACACGTTTAGGGACACCTTCCATCTGTAATAATGAGAAAAAGATGAGGAAAAGGTTTTAGTGCTGATGCTGGAAATCTTTGTAAAAAGTCAAACAACTTGTTTGCTGCACCACGTTAATTGCAGCAAGCAAAAAACGGATACAATAGCAATGTGTGAATGATCCAAAATACAAGATAATTCAAAATACTAAACAATGACGACTCCAACATTTAACATTTTTATGGCTTTCCGCTGCCCCACATTCGTTGCATCTGAAAGCGTTAAGCACGCTTATAATGGTTTCAATTCAAAAGGCGTATATGTCTTTCGCAAGTTATCGATACCATTGTGATCTCTTTTTTGATATTTTTTGTCTTGTAGTTGCAAACAATTTGCATTGAGTCTCCAGGCTGAAAGACTCGCTCTTCAGGTAGATGTCGAGTTTCTTGAAAGTTGAAGTCGTAGCTTTTGTCTCTTGCAATTGGAGCAAGTTCAACCTCATCACTGTAAGAAAATAGAGAATTTAGCACTCTCAGCCTGTTTAATATGTAGTTCATCGCAACATTTCGTTTCGTTCGTTTACAACGGGGGTCTCCAAACAACGGCCCGCAGGCCAAATCTGGCCCGCGAAGCCATTTCATTCGGCCACAAAAGGAATTTTTGGTGCCTGGTCAGAACCTTCGTCTGAAAGTCTTCCAATGGGGGCCTTCATGTTTGTGCAGGGGGGGCTAGACATTCTGAAAATGTATTTTTAATTCACAAGATGAACAGCATTTGGGATTGAGCAAATTACATTATAAGTATTTCCCGCAAATACCCACAATAGGCTCGTAGCTTCCAACTAAAAATTTTTGAACGAGCTTAACAAAAGGAATTGGGTCGTAAATCTTTGTCATTTAATTGACGGCAATTATTTAGAGATGTCGTAACGAAATACAAATATAAAAAAAGTTGCAGGAAATCACAATCGATCCTATCGTTCAGTTATTATCAAAACATTATTACCGAAGGAGCTAACATGAGACCGGTCAAAGCATGTGCGCCGTGATGAACGGATGAACGTTATCTTTCATAAGCACAAATTGATAAACTTTACCATGAGCTTAAGTGAAATATGCTAATAAATCGTGCACATTGGGCTTTCTACTGGCCGAAATACGCATACATAAACCTTGCTGATGTCTGGACTGTTAATCTCCTGGTGCATGGCACGTGTTTAGATTAATAACATTTTGTACCTCAAATCGCCTATAAATGTTAACAAATGTAGACTAAGGCCTACATGGACGCAACGGTTAACATCCATGATCCACTAACTGCACTACTCTGTTTTGGAACAATCCCCAAATAGACTCTTCTAACTACACAATTAACTCCATCTGGCTGTCAGAACAGCAGGCTGCGCAAATGTGTAACCTTGGTCGAAAGCACCGAAGGTATCTTGCTGCTATGCAGTACAAAATAAGAGAATACTACCTGGGCTAGACATAGTACATTTTTTACAACAATCACTACACAAAATACGTTGATCAAGTGAAAGTCTGACTTCCGGACGTATACAACTAGGCATGTAGACAGGGCCGGATAAATGAACGCGAGGCCCACCAGGGCAAAGCAGGCCCGTAACCAGCTTGGGACACAAGGGGGGGCGAAGAGTTTTCTGAGAGGGGACCAAATTTTTTAAACTATGTCTAACACATTTTTCCAAGAGGGGCGAAAAAATTTTTAGGGGGCTTCGCCCCTCCTGATTACGGGCCAGGGGCAAAGTCGTGACCGCGAGGCCCCCAAAACGCTTAGCGCAAGTGCGCAGTTCGCTCATGTAAGCCCCTTTGCCTGCAGATGCAGGTTGCGAAACTTGCTAGCAGATTGTTGTACTCCAGGTCTTTATTGCGTAACAATAACACGGCAATAAAACTTCAAATGTTCACTTCAAGTCTTGAAGTTCCAATTACGGTAGTAGGGGTTTTGCCGCATGTGACCAGGGCTCCCGCCGAGGGTTTTTCCAACCAGATTTGTTTGTTAGTCGACCTGTGTGTCTAAGTTTAATTATAAAAAATCGCGTGAAATATGTGTTTTTTGAAGTGATAAACTCATCAGCAACTTCAGTGTGTTCCATAATATAAAGATAACTTTACATTACAGTGTTTACATGCGCACATCAGGTGAGAAAGTACATATATCGGATGAAGCAGAACGTGTTCAATCGGTTTCATATTCTCATATAAGATCATTGCCAGGGTTACATACAATGGCGGGTTGAAGGAAAAGCAAGCCATAGGCACTTGCCTCGGGCCCCCCTTTGTAACTGTAATGTGTAAAGTACCTTGCTTTCAAAGGGTCCAAACAGCAACTCTAACGTATAAGTAGGCTACTTTGCTTTCAAAGGGGCCCCCAACAGCAGTTGTAATGTATAAATACCTTGCATTCAAAGAGGCCCAAAGTAACTGTAATGCATAAACTCTTTTCTTTTCTAAGGGCCCCTAACTTCATTGATTTCTAGTGCTTCATATTTCAATTTGAGAGATCGAAGCTTTCTCTGGGGGGGTCAGTAGTGACGGGACTGGAATTGTGGGCCCCCTGTGGCAGCGCGCCCCCCAAGTTGGGGGTATGGAGTGCGGCAGATACGGCTCTGGCCATAGTATACTTTTATTATGAACGTGAGAACATCTTAACAGTCTTTTGTCATAAAAATTAGTCTAGTTAGGTTAATCTACGTCCTCAATCATGTATGCGTTCGTCTTGGCGTAGACGTTTAACACTGAGGTCACCCATGCATGCACAGAGAAAGCTAATATTTTGATATTCTTTCTAGTCCATAGACTTGATTCGATGTATCGTGGGATGTGGCAAATCAATTAATAGCCAAACGGAAGCTGACATCTGAATTTCCTGAATTATTTCGCGCTTGACCTCAATGCAAGCGAATTGATATCCGCCATTACTTAGTTTTTCATTTGGTATTCCAGTGTGGTGTTTCCGAAAATGAAAAGTTCATTACGTTGGTGGATATAGAGAAAGAAAGTGATGAGGACGCTTTTTATTTGAATAGTAATTTGAATAGACCACGTTTAAACTTAATGTTGTCAAGGTGTTTGCCGTTATATTTTGGGGCGGTATGATTATTGACTCCAACGCTTTGGGTTGCCAAGCAACGCGGCACGTAGTTTCGTTTATTTATCCATTATATTGACAGAGTGTTGTTTGCTTTTAATCTTAGATTAGTGTCATAAAGAGTAGCGCTGTGTCTTTGAGTCTTCCCCATTCTGCTCGCTTTCTTTCTATTTGTGTGCTGGGATACCCTTATCATTCAGATCCTAAATACTTTCATCAGTAGAAATTACAGTAGATTTCTTGTATTTTATTTGTAAGCACTGTCTGTCGTTGCTGTATTTTGTTCTATGTTGAAGGCCTCTGTATTGACCATCCGTTCTGCTTTCAGAAAGTTGCAGCAGTGTGTTGTTGCGGTTGTTCACGATGCTTTGAGGATGTGTTTGTATTTTTTCATGCAGACCACTACATTTTCTTAGCTATGATTTCTGACGTTTTTCAAGCCTTAATGATATCTACAGTTAAAAGAGCTCTCATGTGGCTAGATCAGGCCTGCACAACATACGGCCGGCGAGAGCTTTCTCATTCGTAGAAAATGTCGCAAAAGCTCGACATTGAATAAGTAATTGTCGTTCCAGAATTTCTTCCATACTACAACGAAATATCCACATCGAAATGAAACAGACTTTTGCGGCCAGCGGCAAATGTATGTTGATAATATGGCCCTTCGAGCTTTCTGAGATGTTCAGGCCCAGGCTAGATGGTCAAGTCAAATTTTTTGAAGATAAATCTTCTAAATGAGGGCTACTTGAATTTACAAGTTATCTTATTGAAATTATTTTCCATCGTTTATGATGCACGGCAATTTTATTCAATAACTTTCTTTTAGTTAGCTACTTTGGCATATGGCTTTGTAACACGGGAAATTCAAGCTTAAAATGGTTAATTACATAGCCATGAAAGTTACGCAAACAAAATAACAGCAAACAATTATCCACCATCTCACATTAAAAATTCGTTATTGGACAAACACTTACAAAGATTCGTGCGTTTAATTACGGTATATAGAAATAAGTTGCGTTTAAATTGGTTTTCAAAAGCAAGCATGATCTTATGCACAAAAGCAATGAAAGTGATTCCGCGTGTAGGCCCGTAACATAATAATGCATCAATTCCTAGTATTGTGATGCAATCTGAAGAACACTGCCTAACAAGCACAGTCGAGAAAAGCTTAGCTTACGTGGTCGTTTGAAACATCTCAAATCAGGTGCCAGCTCGCAATGAAAATGGAGCTGGCACCTGATTTGAGATGTTTGTTTAATACAAATGGTAGACGTTGGTCGAAATTATGGCTCAAAGCTTTTGAATAATACTGTGATGAAAATGTTGCGTTTTGAATAAAATTTGCGTACACGAAAACTCGCAGGTGCACAGCAATTTTGCAGCATTGGGCTGACACCAGCATCACGTTTAGATGCAATCTTGAAAATAGTTTATTTTGAGGTAGAAGTAGATGATTTGAAAAAGAAAGGAAATGTATGCAACTGCACTCTTTTGTTCTCAAAGTACCGAAACTTAAATGACAATAACACGCATCAAAAACTCTTTCCACACTGGACGGCAAACGCTATTCGACCAATTCCGAGTCTTCAGATAAAGATTTTGAAATGTGCTTTTGTTTTTATCGAAACAATTCTGCTTTGATGTCCGAAATCCTCAGAAGACCTAAAGCAACCGTTTCAAATTATAATAACACTGTAGGTTATGTTGCATAAGCGGACAGGAACCGCGTTTCATATAAACACCGGAGTTTTGGAGGGAAAATAAAATACCATTAGAAGTTGTAATGGTTTCCTTTTTTGATCTTTATCACTCAGGCAAACTGAAGCTGTGTTGAGAAAAATTTGAAATCGTGAAATGTACGGTAAGAACCAAAAATTAACCAAAATTTTTTATTATTTGGTATCAACTTTTCCGCTCACGTACCGAACATGTTTCAATATCATCTGTTTCGCAAGTGTGTGGCTGTGAAGTTGCACTGCAAATATATTCACCTTGTCTTCTTGGTTGTTCTTCAAGGCCTGCAGTAAAAAATGCAACGGCGTTTAACACTTCTAATAAGTTTAAAAACCAAAAATTTAGTTTCTTTATTTTCATTTACAGGCAAAATGAAACAGAACAAAACAAGCCCTTTTTAAGGAAGAGGAAAGCTAATCTTTCATAAAAAGCAGCAATATAAACTTACCTTAGATACGTTTTTTGCACAAAATTTTTTACTAAATGCATATTTCTGCTTTCAAATTAAAAACCATGAAACTACTCGCAGAAAAATGTACCAGTAGACGCAATGCTGAAAATGTTCATGCATACATGTGCTCTTAGAGCATTTTGTAATTGTTGAAAGTCATTTATAGACTTGTATTTTGTGCCTGTTCCTGCAGCGGATCGACTTTCCTTCAACAATCAGACTCGTAGCTGTTTGCATGGCCTTGCTCCTTCACTTCTAACTTCTAAACTTCCTGTTGACTTAGGAATGCCTCCAAGGCAGCGAATGCCTCCTAGGAATGCCTCCAAGGCAAATGCCTCCAAGGCCAAATTTTTCTGAGCGCAACCGAAATCTGAAAATCTGAGTTTAGTGAATACCTCGCGACCCCAGCCTCAAACAACGTATGTTAACATGAAATACTGTAATAAGGATCGTACTGATTATTTTGGCAGTAGGTTGTTAAGCTCGTTTTCCATGTCAGCAATCTACTCCTTTCTCGTCTACCTACGCTACAGACAGACACAGACAGGCAGTGATCCGTGAATATATAAAAAGCAGATTTGGATCGCCTCGGCGCGACCCACTTTTTGACCCACTCTTCTTTGGGTAGCGACCCATACGTTGAGAACCACTGCTCCGGGGACGGGATGTGAAGGAACATCTTCATACTGTTGCAACCTCTCCGGTGGTGTTGCGTTGATTGTGTGATTCACCACGAACGGGAAGTGCGTGAAGAATAACACCATCGTATGTTTAGCACGAGCAAGCAATAGTAAGAGAGATTCCGAGCATGATCTCTATTGTTGCTTGCTGCCACGGTGCGAAGCTCTGCGCGCATGCCACTCGGGATTTCCGATTGCAACAATACCAAAACATGCTATATAATTTCGATCTTATCTTCAAGTTTGCGTAGCCCCAAATTGTAGGTGGTTCGCACAGGCGACTTCATGGGGACCAATTTTTTTAATTGTTTGTTCCAGACAGTCTACTTTATCTTGATTTCAAAATTTGCCGTAACACCACCTAATTTCCACAAAGGGCGCAATTTAAGAAACCTCTGTTGGGCTTGAACTTGATTTTAACCCAAACTATTCGCAAAGAAACAGCACTACAAGCGCTCGCACCTTCACATAATCTTCAAGAAGCTCACGCTCGAATCAGAGCAAGGATTTATGCACAGCGATTGAACGAAAACGGATAAAAAGAGGGCGTGAGCACGAAACAGCAAGTCAGCTCGTTACGTCGTAACTACTTCTTTAAAAAGCATACTCCCAATAACTTCGTATAAATTCTCAGGGCCTGATTTATGGATTGTGATAAGCTTGGAATCGCTGACAGGTAGAGTTTGGTTGAACTGAATATACTGATCGGTGGTCTGATCAAACCATCGTAGGAATCAAACGAGCAGTATTATCATTTTTAAAGACTTTTTAGAATGATTCCGACAGGCCGTCATTCAGCCAACTTTTTTGTTTGTAAGTTAATTACTGTGGCTGTTGTGCAAATTTTTTCGGTTTAAGAAATGAAGCTTTACTTCCTTTGTAATGCATATTTTTGTAGTGCCTATTACATTTCCTGCAACTGAAACGCCATTTTGAATACCAAGTCACCAACCGATGTTTTTTTAACACTTACTTGGCCTATGCACTCAGACATGCATTCTCCAGTATTGAGGTAAGTTTCAGCGTTTGGGGGAACCACGTGGCGATACGTGCTGACGTCATGTCCAACCTCCAACATCCCGGCATCATACGTCCTGATCTGCGACGTGTAGGTGAGCCTCAGGCCAGATGAATCTCTTACACCTGCCAGATTGAAAAAGCTATGGTGGATCACAAACTTATCTTGTCCTATCATGGACATTCGCAGCATAGCAGTGACGATCTGCCTCATGGAGTTTTCAAAACGTTGTCGCACAAGCAATCTATGCAGCTGAGTAGTTCGATCAATGATCAAAGTCGTTTAGCTAAAAGCGTATTTATTCTTGGATGGAGAAGACTTCCAAGTCATGTAAACAACATCATCTTGCTTACCTCATTGTACGGTTAAAGAAAGATGAGTCAAGGCCTTTGTTCAAAGCTGCAGACAACAATTCAAAAAAGATTGTTTTTGCAAATCCTTAAATGTGGGTAGTTTTGTTAAATACCATCTTTTTTCGCTTACTTCTCGCCAGTTTTCTTTTTCGCTTCTTACTTCTGTTAATTGTTAAATGCAAAGCGCATAGCATGAGCATATAATTCGCAGCTGTATTTTCGATTACGCTTAGTTCGTTTCATGTACAGACAGCTGATTAAGAACCTTTTAACTTAATTTCGGACGTTTCAGTAAAAAATAAACAACAACATAAACTCTACGTTGTCAGATCCATTTAACGACGAAACAAGTTGTACCCTGTGTATGGAAAAGTTAAACAAGTTTTACGCAAAGCCTGCTGTTTCACAAGACTAGAAAAGGGAAATTTCTTTACCCATTGACAACAGCTTATGATTGATATTAGGAGATGAAATTTGACGTAATACACTGTTTATAAATCATAGTCAGTTTTAAAATTTTTGTGCAAAAACACAGTCATGGCAATACATTGTACTGCATTAAACACCTTTCTAAAATGCTGTTTACGAAAACCCACTTGTTGCACGAAGACGAAATTTGCTTGTTTAACTTAACACTTTTTTCACTATTGCAATGATTCTTTTTTGGCTATTTTTCACCAGGCGTTTGATTGCAAAATGAGCAGTTTCTTGCCTTCTTTTATGGTGGGGTTATCGTAATGAGTCTCCACCATGACAAATTTAGGAGAATCCGACGTTCCAAGAGGGTAACCGACGTGCTTTGGGTAATGAAAAGCCTACAAATAAAGAACAGATGAATGTTTCTTGTTGTAGAAAGTCTGTTTTTATTTTTTGGTTACTGATATGGTGCTGCTTTTGATAAGCTTAATTTCACATTTTTCGAATAATCACAGCATCTGCATGTGCGTCATTCCGACCTCACCACAAATTCACGTTTTCCTTATTTCACCATTCAAATGTTTTGCCACAACGTGTGCTGTTGACTGCGTTAACTTTGTGCCTGCACATCGGCAATCGAAACAAAGTTGCACTTAAAACGAAGAGTGCGCTCTGATGAAAGCAAACTAATCACAGGGTGGTATGGAAACATGCCCAAATTGCTAAACCCCAATTAAGACATCTTGCAATTCCGCTTAAAACGTAAAACAATACGTTTTGCTTCTTATATTCGTTTGCATGGGCGTCAGAAGTGTTTTTCCAGGGAAGACCCAATAGTGGATTTTTTCACGGGTAATCAACAGTGGCTAAATTTCATTTTACCCACTCGAAACTAAGAGAAAAACGTTTTTTGTTAAAACTTTAACAGAAAAATTCCAAATTTCAAAATTCTGGGGGAGCCAAATCCCCCCTGCCCTCACCCCCTTCCGATGCCCATGTGCACTTGACTTCATGTCCTCCAGAAACGAGTCGATCCATGAATACCAACCTTGGATCGCTAAAGCTGCTTTTTATCACACGAACACTAAACGCGTGTGATTTTTACCCGTTTTCTTAAATAAATAACAATACTTTCTATCAATTAAAGGTTGATTACAAAAACTAAAACTGGACATTTAACTCTAATTTCGTGGTTTGTGCACTAATAAAGTTACTTTGTACTTCAGTTTGATGCTGTCATGGATGAAAAAATACAAAAAATTACGAAACTTTGATATATGAGTAAGTTCATCACTCATATAAACATACACTGGACTTGAAGAACTTCTCCTGCTCCATTCTGGTAACGAGGTCATGGAAGCATGCCCTAGATGAATTACAGCCTTTTATTGCCACAATTAATTACAGCCCTATATCACTCGTGAAAGGTACAGCCCTATACCACTTGGGAAAAACTCGCACAAACCATGGTGTCGGGTGATTTTCACCCGACTTCACGAACTTTTCTTGATAGTGGAAAAGTCCAAATAGGGAGCACGACCTTACACACACCAGTCAGGAAGTCAGACAAACAGCTGCAGCTACTGATGCGTAGAGAGAGCTGCCGCGCTTGCTTACGTTAGAACCACGTGTTGACCACGTCCGACCGGGTGGAAATCACCTGGCGTTAGCGATCTATAAACACGCCAGGCAGTTAAGTTCTCAAAGGCGAAGCACAACATTTTGCCATTTGCAGGTGGCTTTGTTCTTTTGCCGTTTTGTATTTTAAATAATTCACGCACACTCTGAACTCACCCCCCACCAATGGCCCAAGCGTGAAGCACAAAAGAGCAACTTTGAAAATCTTGAGGCATATTGTTCGTGTAGCATTCCGCATTCTTTCCAACTTGTTCTTCGCTCTGTATTGACAAAGCATGTTAGCCAGAATGATGCACCTCTTTGAAAAAATAGATCAAGAAGTGATCAAAAAAATCTAACACACGAAACTAACGCTAAAGTCAAAGCGGTTTTGCACCAGGAAACAAAATTCAGATCGCGATAATTTAAATTAAATTATTTTTATTATTTCTGTCTTTTGTTTCTGCTGCCTACAACTACGGGAATCAAATCACTTTGCGAAGCTTTAGTGCAAGTAAGAAGAAGCATGTAGGCCCGTGTGGAAAAATGCGATGATAAATTGATTGAAAAATTTTAAATTGCAGTTACAAAAAAGAAATGTTGATCTTCCTGAGAATACACATAACGTCTTCCAAGTTAGCACCATCAACACTTTCCTCCAGCCAGAAAACCGTTTTTTAATTCTTTGGAGGCTCTTAATTAACAAAAATATTCTTTCCTAAAATACTGCGTTTTTCACAGTGAATTCAAGATTGATACATTCAAAAACTGAATCAAACAGACGAGCGCGCACATCTTTCTCTCAGTTCACGTAAATCTCAATTGATAAATAAATTACAGCGGAAAGGCGTGCTTCAGCAACTATAGTTATTGTGGCAAAGTTAAATAATTACAGTAGTTTTAATTCAAACTACTTTCGAAAGTGCCTCAATGGTTTGTTTTTGTTTTCTCTCGTCGCAGTCAATCGTTGAAAAGCTTGCAATTTTCAGATTTTATAATTCTACGCTCAAATTCATTTTTACGATTACTGCTCATTTGTTGGTTATTTTTCACGATTTCTTCAACTGCTGCAATCACGCATCTAAAGTATAATGATACGAGTATACCAATTGTTCACAAAAGAAGTTATTTATAGATTTTTAGACAATTTTTTTTCAAGTTAAGGTTCTGCAAAGTTGTTTCCATCTCTGACTGTGTGGCTCTTGGAGTAACTTTGAAGAATTATCGCAACCTGGTACAAAAAGGAAACTGTTCACGAAAAAAACAACGTGCAGACCATCTATTCCACGAGACACACAGTTGGAACACTTTCAGTGGAGAAAAAACACACAGATCCTGCTTTTGCAATCATGTGTGAATATGTCTTAAAATTTGTCTTAAAATCATATGTCAAAATGTATTAAAAACCACACAGATCCTGCTTTTGCAATCATGTGTTAAAATGTCTAAAAACATTTCGGTGATGAGTAGATGACCCCAAGTATACAAACATTGCTTTTAAAGTTATTCAGTTGAAATTGTCATATCTTAATATTACTTACTTACTATTTATTTGCTATCTCGCATGGTTGTTGGTGAATTATAAGTCACAGCACAAATCATACAGGGTGACACAAAAATAACGGTCATCACTAAAAATCGAATAACTTCCAAAATTTCATTTAGATTAACACAAAACTTCAGCTAAATTAGGTCAAGCCTGTGTAGCAGACGTCTCCAAAGTTTCAATTCTGTACTACAAAAATCTTTGTTTCACTGGCGCTCAAAAAATGTGCTCCAAGTGAACTCCCTGGCGCTGCAGGCACATTTGGATCCGGCGGGCTAAGCTCTCGATGACCCTCCCGCATTCCTCCATTGGGATCGCTCTTATTGCTGCTTTGATTGCTGCCTTCAGGTCAGGGATAGTCTGGGGGTTGTTGCCATACACCCTGTCCTTAAGGTATCCCCACATATAAAAATCTGGGGGGTTCAAGTCCGGT
>JGI24021J15306_10006349_pt1 | contig 14212 bp, 10 predicted proteins | sample Ectturendosymbi1_FD_15306 | JGI IMG/M metagenome (IMG submission 15306) | reverse complement strand
GCATGCAGATATAGCTATCTCTGCCACAGATAACATCTCTGCATGCAGAGATAGCTATCTCTGCCAGAGATAGCAGTTTTTGTGCTAAATCTGTCAGATATAATATTTTTAGAAACGGCGCCCCATACAGGCTTAACAAGAATGAGGAAATGAAATTGTCAAAACTCGCCACATCAAGTACAGCTTTGCACTTGCTCACTCAGTATTCCCACGAGCCTGCATAGATAACAAGCTCCATAGTTTTATACTGGGTGAAAAGAAGCCTGCATAAGCGTATTTTGATTAAGATATTCACTCAGGCACATTAATTACACTCAGTCTCACACTGGAAATGGATTTTTTCAAACTTGTGAAAGCATTGCTACAGGTTAATTCGTGCTTTTTACACATAAAAATGCGTGGTTTACCGCTATCAACAGACACTCTCTCGCTGCAGTATCACTGCCAAGATGTGTGCTTTTCAATAGTCACATGCGGCAAAACGCTTTCTGTCATTACTTGAAGTGAACCTTTGAAGATTTGTTGCCATGTTATTGTTGTGCAATAAAGACATACAGAACAAACCGCTCGCAAGTTTGACCACCTGCCTCTGCAAACATACGAGCGGACAGGAGTGATCTGCAAGCTCATCAGTGCATAATACCAAAACAGTGAACCTGGCTTGCGTGCAAGGTGAGTGTCATACTGGTACATAAACTGCCATTGTAAGAATTACCGTAAATCAATTGATCGGAAGTGAGCTGCTGATTTCAGCTTTTCTAGAAAATTTTCGTTCTTTGTCTCAATTTCCAGGGGGACAAATGCCCGTTTTTCCCCCTGCGGACGCCCATGGCGCGGGGCCCAATGCAGCTGCATCGGTTGCATCGGCTTAAGGCCAGCCCTGGTCCAGCGGCAAGCACAGCGTTTGTAGCAAATTTTCGCTTTGTTGCAGCTAGCCTTCCTGTTGGCCGCCAAATGTAACGTAGCGAGTCTAGTGAGACGTAGCAATAAAAATAAGAGCTTTACTTAAAAACGGGTTGACACTTCGGAAACCGAATAGCGGGACATTACGAGGAGAGGTGTTGGTTTTATTTATATATATTCAGAGTGAACTTGTGGATGTAAGTGCTGGAGTAGGCTATGTATATAATTAGTACAATAATTTATATACAGCGAGTAAAGCAACTTTTTTCAGAGGAATAAGGCACTTTAATCCAAGTCGAAAGTACTTTTCCATTACACTGATAACTACTGTAGCCAGTCATCCGTGATCCACCAGATACTGCTAAATAAAACCAGTGAGGTTATGTTGACCGTTGACGTTTATTCCACTAGACAGATACGCAGCCATATTGGCGTCACTGTTCATTTAATTTCAAATTAAAAACTGCGCATTGCTATGCTGGCTTGCAGACGATCGTATTCGTAACCCGCAGTTAAAAGTAGTCAGCGATTTTGAAATTATTGACAAACGGATTTTCAGCGTTGCTGGACGAATGTTCAAGCCTGTTAGATGTTGTTTGACTGTTAAAGATTTGAAGCCTAGATGTTTACCACCTGTGATAAAGATTTTAAACATTGTTCATTTTTGTTTAATAAATATTTAAAGTGCTTGTTGCAGTGGAGTAACTGACGGGTGGGATGACGGGCGATTTGACTCTGCTGGCCAGTTAAATGCGAAAACCAGGCCCACACTTTGCTTATATTCAGTTTCAGAATTCTTTTGGTTTTCAGTAAGTTGTCTTTTTGCGTTTTTCGGAGTATTTTCCGTTGATTTTGGTTTTAGTATAGCCATCCACACCCGGATTCACCATTATTTCTCAAGTTTTTTTCCGAGTGTTGACTTGTATGTCACCTACATAGGCCAGTTGGCCTCTTTCAACTAAGTTTCCCATCTAGCTCAAACCTCGAGTTACGCTAGTGGTTTGTTGACTGCACGAACATCTCGTTAAACAATTATTGCAAGCATTTTCCGGTGCTTGATCATTACAGATTAGTAATTTCGTTTATTGCATTCATTAATATCGTATGTTGTCTGAAAATATACTAACATCAAACCATGCAAATGGGGTTTGTTTTCGTTCTGAAGATGTTTAAAGACAAATGTAATCGCGATTGTAATCGTGATTACTTTCAATGTAATGTAATCGTAATCGATTACATTCTGATTTTGTTTATTCGTAATCTTAATCGCAATCGAGCAGGTGGCAAGTAATCGTAATCGATTACATTTGTGCTGTAATCGCCCCATGTCTGGTGGCATATGGTGGTAACTGTTACTGGGTGTGCGCTGTTTGTGACGTCACACTGCAACGTCAAATTCACGTTTCATATCCAACGTTTTGGCAAGTTTTTTTATCATTATACCAGGTTTTTTTTAAGGAAAATGTTAAGTACCCAGTACGGACCTGTAGGCATGGGCGCAATTAGGTGGGGGACACGGGGGACGCGTCCCACCCACTTTTTCAGACAGTGGGGATATAATATGCCATGTCCTCCACATTTTTCTCTTTAGGTTTCGTAATATATTGGTTTCACACCAAGCTGTCCCCCTCACATTTTACAACAAAATTGCGCTTATGCCTGTAGGGACCCAATTTCTCTGATACTAGGAAGTCGATTTTCTCTGATTCTAGGGAAAATTCCAACAAAATGCTGTATAAAACAACGGATTCACAACATTTGAAACTAAAAGTGGAAAAATAAGTGAGACCTTCATTGAAACCATTAGCGGAAGGTGGCGTACAGTCGACACTTTTTTGCATTTTCAACCACTGCCACTTTCTTTTAAGTCCAAACAAGCTCAAAATTTGTCACACAATAAAGTAACTCTATATACACAATATCATGCCAAAACAAGAAAGCAACGCCTTTCAGAAAAAATTTACAATCAATTTAAAAAGGGTACTTTTTCTGTCGAGTGTGCCCCATGCATGGCCGGTCAATAAAAAATTGGGTTGCATGCATTGCATAATGTTCACGTGATATCCCATTTAAAATAGGCACTTGCTGACTGCCTCTCCACTTTTTTCACATCCTAATTATCCAGTATCACTGCATGACAAAACAAACTTGCATGATTACCAAACATTCAATGAAACCAATGCAGTATGCTGAAATTGATGTCTTACCTTACAAATATCATGTGCGTCTAAGCACATAATCAACCTAAAAATGCTCATCGATTAGAATTATTCTGTATTGCATTCCAATACAACCCCTCAAGCTTTACCCTGTTTAGACTGACTTAGTGGCAATGTGTCGAGTGTGCCCCATTTTTTGTCAGATGTGCCCCATGCATGTCTAAAAAATAAAACGAAGAAGTACCAACTTAAATGTGATTTTACATATTACTTTTGGGTAGCAAAAACACAACTTGCTCTGTAACTCGTAATAACGGCGGTCTATCAAGGAAAAATTCACTTTAGTACTACGGCTGGTATGAGACTAAATCACCATGGAAACTTTCATGTTCAACGTTTTCAACTTTTTGAACAAATCAAAAAAGACGACTGTGCCCCACCTTCCCCTACACAACAGCAAATAGCAATTCATTACAAATCGCTATCAGTGGGATTCCTGTGGTCGGGGCTTCGCTCTGACACTATCCCCCCGATTAATAGGTATATCCAGGGCCGGATTAACCATTGGGCAAACCGGGCAAATGCCCGGGGCCTCGCGCTTTTGGGGGCCTCGCGCTTGGATATCAAAAGACGCCTTCACTGGTTTTTCATGTCTTTAGGCTGTTCACCACGCGTCAAAATTGTAGAGCTTTTTGATTATTGCGTTTAGTATATACTGTAGGTTAAAGAAACTGACAACTTTGGCATTATCGTTTTTGAGTGACTTAAACGAAACAGCACCACGCTTTATGACCCAAGAATTAGATCGAAATCAGTGCATCCATGGAGGTCGACAGAAATTTTTACAGGAAAGGGCAACGTCAAATTTTGCTTATCCTTTTCAGGTTGTTGACGATGCAATGCAAATACACGTTAGCAAAACGCTTTACCCTTTCTACCCATTATTTTGTGCTGCTTGAACCTCAATTCTCAATCTTCTGTCTGAGGTGTTTTCTACACTTCGGCAATCAGATCTGCTTTTCTTTCATAAACTGCCTAATATCCATTTTTCGAGCGCTTTTTACAAATAAGCCATAGTTTAAGAATATAATCAACGGCCAGAACCACATGAGCAGTAAAAAACAAGAAAGTTAGAAACTCTCGCAAAACTGTTTCAAGCAATGAGATGTAGAACCAGACGCGTAACCAGCTTGGGACACCAAGGGGACGAAGATTTTTGAGAGGGTTGCAAATTTTTTACACTATGCCCAATCATTTTAAACTATGTCCAACAAATTTTTACAGGGGGGGCGAATCGCACCTCCTGATTACGGGCCTGAGTAGAACTATAACTTGGCAAGACTATCGGACAATTTACTAAAGTTAGAACACCACACAGGCTTTAAATAAAAACTGAGCCGATTAGTTTACGAAAACTCGCCACAGCAAATATGGCTTTGCACGTAGTGCTCACTAAGAAGTCAGAACTAAACCTTAACGATAGAGACGTATTCCCACAAGTCTGCATAGACGTATTCTAACCAGAACCGTCGACAGAAAGTCTTCACCAGGGGGGCTTTACGTTTAAGTAGTGGTGCTTGTCAATGTGAAAGGTTGATAAAATCTACAAACTCCAGTCATTTATGGTGCTTCTTATTTCAATTTGGGGGTCTTGGAATTTTCTTTTGGGAGCTAAGCCCCTGAAAGCGCCCCCGTGGCGACGGGACTGACTCTAGCAAGCCACGTATTTTATACTGGGTGAAAAGCAGCCTGCAGAAGTGTCGTTTGATTAAGCTATTCACTCGGGCACGTTGATCATAGTCTCACACCAACAATGGATTTTTCAAACTTGTGGAAGCACTGCTACAGATTTACTCATGCTTCTTTTCACACAGTATGAAACTATACGTGGCTTACCGCTATCAGCAGTGTCATTGTCTCGGTGCAATTACCCGCCAAAATGTCTGTGTTCAGCAATCATACGCAGGACTCCCATTCAGTGATTTTAAACATTAACCCAGATTGCGCACCAAAAATTCGTACAATAAAAACCCAGAAAGCCTGTGTTACGAACAAAACCATATGGGTGTGCTTATTTGAATTGAAAGGATAATTAATCGAATACTGATTTAATTATAGTTCCTCTTCCAAATTTTCTCCTGCATCGCAAACATTAACATTTGCAGAAGAACTTGTGCAATTTGTGGCCCTCTTCAACGCCATTTTTGCAAGCAAAAAGCGAATCTTGATCACAGTGACGGAAATGTATGGAATTGCGAATGTATATGTTTATTGTGGAAAACGAGCTGCACTCTGTTTTCCAAATACTGAAATTCCCTTCGCATGTACTTGTGCCTCATGGTTTCAAACCGTACTGCAGAGTGGTCTTTGTCTAAGTTGCGTAGACTTAAGAATTATCTTCTAAGTTCATTTTGGCAAGAAAAACTATAAGCATGCAGTCTCTAATGAGCATGGAGACTCTTGGAGATACGGACCTGGAGACAATCATCAACGATTTCGCGTGCAAACAATTCGGCGTCATGAAACTTTTCGCAGCTGTTTTTTTCCAAAAAGCACACATTGACAGAGTGGCAGAGACCAGGGTCACTTCAACAGGTCCGTTACTAAGTATTTTTCGCCGTCTAGCGCCTTTGCAATTACCGTATAATGCGCTGACGTAACAATTAGTTGCGAAGTGCTTGTCATGATAATGAGGGTATCAGTCACAGATCAAACAAAGCGCTGTTGTCCACTAGGACTAGATCACGGAGCAGTTAATAGGTGCAACTGTGTAGACTTATCTTTCCTGTGTATAGTTATCTTTCCTCAACACATACAGTGTGTGAATGGACGATTTGTGCAGTGCAGATGGTCAGAGAGTCTATAACAAAAAATATTGTTGTGTAGTGTCACGATAGTAAAAAGATCGTTTTTTTTGTGATACAATTTTGTTTGAACAAATGAACCACATACCAACAGGCCCGTAACCAGCTTTGGACACCAGAAGTGGCGAAGAGTTTTATGAGAGGGGCCCAAATTTTTAAACTATGTCCAGTAATTTTAAACTATGTCCAACCCATTTTTCCAGGGGAGCTTGCCACCCCCTAGTTACATGCCTGCATATCAACCGCCGTACATGGTAACCCCCAATTGTCTCTGAAGTGTAGGCTGCCAAATCGTATCAGTTTTGACGTTTTCATCCGGTGCTTCTGCTAGGTTAAAACGAGAGCACATGAAACGCTACGCAGTTGCGCTANGCGTTTAATTAAGGGGGCCTCGCAGTCACGANTTTGCCCCGGGCCTCGCGTTCATTTCATCCGGCCCTGGGTGTATCAATACCAATGTTAGTGGTAACAAGTCGGAGACTATCGACCAGTGTTTCACCTGCCAATGGATTTCTGTTTTGAGATTTGCCTTGCTTTATAGTAGAAAATGTACTCTCACACACGACAGTGCCAAATAAGGCTTTTAGAGGCCTTGAGGCACAATTTTTCGAGGGTCCCATCTTTTGAATAAAAACCAATGTCGTATGGTGTCCCCATAATACTCGTGTTCATCACGCGAAATAACACACTCTGCAACATCAAACGAAAAGTGTAGATATGCAATGCGAAAACGAAAGCATTTGTCATATTTTCAACTCAGGCGTAGGCGCAATTTTGTTGTAAAATGTGGGGGACACCTTGGTGTGAAACCAATGTAGTCATCGGGTCGATGCAGAAGTGAAGTTTTATAAATACAGATTCTCAACCTTGTTTCTGGAATTGTTTTGAAAGCAACACTAATCACGCTTTGCTTTATCTGGTATTGCAGTCCAGCCTGCTTGCATTAATATCGTATTTGGATACAAGCCAGCACAGTAATATAGTAGAATACATCAATTGTGTTTTATCAGAGCTGTCAGTTGGAGTGCACAAAATGCTAAATCGCAGTGGTCGCACGAGCATATCACTCTTATCGCAGAACACATCAAGTTTTATGCATTTTATAAGAAGTGTGGGTTACAGCGCCATTTGATGTCTTGTTCAAGTTAAAAACCCTTAAAGTCCCGCGTGCGCCACTTTTTTTGCAACGCTATAACTCGCCAGCCGATTGAACTAGAGAGTTGTTCAAACCCACTACGGATTCAGCAAGTCTTCTAGTTGAGATCGAAAAAAAATTTTTTTCGTTTCAGATTTGGAGTTTTCTGGGGGTGATGACATGATGCCGGGATGTTTTCGCGTTTTTGGCCGAGTTTACCTGGCCCTGGGCGCCAACCCATTGAGCCATTTTTTTTTAAATCCGTACAAAATTATGTGAGGTTGCAGGACATGCGTGGGTAGAGTTAAAACTGTAGTCACGAACCACTTACGTAAGATGTTTCGAAGTCATGTACAAGGCAGCAGAATGCAATACTGCAGCCAGGTTAATTCCGATGAATTAACTGAAACCAATTCTTAATGCTTTCACAAACCTTTTGCTGTACTGGGGCAAGCAACAATTTGCTGAGTATAATATAATCCAGTTCCATCTCACACTGAAATGCACGAAAGATCAATCTTCCCATTTCTGCGACTATTTCTTAGTTTCGAAATGAAACTTTCAAAACGACCGCGACCGCGGTCTGACTAAATTTCACGCAGGATCTGAGCAACCACTGGTGTGTGTCGTCATAAGCAACTCTAGTTTCCATGCCGTCAAAAACAGCAACACAGCTTATGCGTTTGGGGAATCTTGAATGCAGGCTAGAGGGCTTCTAAATTATCGTATAAAAATATTGCTGGCCGAAAGTTATCTACGTCAACTAAACGAACTTAACTTAAATGGAAAATTAAGAAAAAAAACGGGAGGGCCAAACAGGGGGCCAACCAAAAACCTGGGGTAGCTATTGTCCACCCAGGCCCCCCTTAGAATCGCCACTGAGTGCCATGACAAGTGTTAAAAATATAACCAAATATGATTTGCAAAGTAATCTGAAATGAGTAGTTTTGCACAGTTCCAAACTTCTCCAAAAATCCCCAAAAAGGGTAAAAAATCCACTGCTCCCAAGTTAGTTACCGCATTCAGATATCTAATTTACAAGCACAGCCCATTCTTACGTCACAGAGTTATTCGTGCGTTGCCAAGCGCAACAGTTCTCTGTACTGTATTGGTCATAATCACACTTGAAACAGTTTTGAAAGAAAAAGTGGCTATCATTTTGCAAGGTGATCCTATTATTTTGGCTACGACAAAAAGTGTATCCATAAACGAAATATAAAACATAGAATGAATTATGATTATTTTTATCAGAAGCTCTCGCGACCCTTATAGAAAAATCGCAAACGACCCCCAGGTTGAAAGCCACTGCCTTAGATCTTCAACAGAAATTAAAGCTTTTCCTACATTCTTCTCTGGAAGAAATGGCAATGCGATCTTTTCTTGGAGTTTATAGCCCTTTCATGTAGTTCAAAAGTTCTCTTCGTTAAATTTCCGATGTTTCTAGCGTTTTTTGCAGGTTTATTTTTCGGTTACATACATTTTCATGCAGGACCGTGTTGCCGCCCTCAGAAATATCGTCTAGTTGTCGATGTGATTAGCTGTACCAGTTTTTTTAAAGGTGTTGTAGGGACACGATTCGGGTTCCTAGAATTGAAAATCGGGTCCCTAGAATCAGAGAAAATTATCAACGGAAATATGTGGATGGATACTGCAATCAGTATCACCTCTAAATATATGAAATTTAGTCGGAAACTTTTCGGGTCCCTGCAGATCCATACCCGGTACCTAATGTTTTCCTTACAAAAAACCCTGGCTGTACGTAAACTCTTTTTTTTAAAGTAACCACGTATTTTATGGAACAAACAAGCACAATCCATTCAGTGGACACAGGGTTTATATCTGCCGTTTTTAAGTTGTCATTTTCCAAGCAATGCGAAGTACCATGTTTTAATCTCTTAGTTTAGACTGATGATGGTAAACAGCCTGAAGACAAGTTTTGCACAACAAAGTATTGTCGCACCGCCCTCAGCTAACCATATGAAGTAAACCCAAGGTAGAAGTATTTTTCCAGGTAAAACCCACGAGAAACTGTTGCAGCTGATTTAACTAACATAGGCGTTTAGAGTTTCAACAAGCAATCTCTGTTTGAGGGCAATCTAGTTGATAACAACCAAACGTAGCAGACAATACTGACAATATTGCTTTCATCGGAGGTCTGTAGTGTCTGGCAGTCTTGCGTTGTTGCGAGCTTTTTGTCAGTGGAAGATTGAACATCAAGTGCAATAAGTACTGTCCTTTCTTTTTCATTCTTTTCTTGTAACCATAGGTGTAGCCAGGGGTGGAATGAAACCATGCCCCCCTACATTTCTAGCATATCTTCTCATTTTGTGCTTTGACAGGCTATGTCCAAATAAAATACCATTCCTCCCTTTAAGTCAAAGTATTTGGCCCCCCAAATAATTTTTGGCCCGGCAACAGTACTGCTTGTAACCATTTTCATTGCAGACGGCCTGCATCTCACTCGCGCCCAGCCATGTTCTTCAGTATCAAACCTTTCACACAGCACTTTCTTACTTGATGTTCAATTTTCCAATGACAAAAATCCCGCAACAATGCAAGACGGCCAGACACTGCAGAACTCCGATGAAAAGCAGAATTCTATTCAAACTATATTGTGTAACAAACAATATTATCGTGTTGTTGCTGTACTGATAAGAGTCTGGACCAGCGGTTTCCAAACTACGGCCCGCGGGCCAAATGCGTCCCGCGAAGCCATTTTGTCAATGATGAAAAAAACAATGTTGAAAAAAAACTCCGAAATGCGTTTACGAAAAATTTGTTGCTTTGATAGAATATAACATATCCCGAAACAATCACATTACGTAAAACGTCCGGCCCTCCACATATTTTTTATTAGCTTATGTGGTCCTCACAAAAAACGTTTGGAGACCCTGGTCTATAGACGTTTGCATTTTCGCTCGTTTCAAAGTGAATTGTGAAGTTATGCCTCTGCGCAGTTTCGCAATTTTAAGTTAGAATGACTCCGCATAGGAAGAAGTTGCGCTGAGCCCTAGGCCATGGCCTATGCGTAAATCCGTCCCTGCATAATGGCTAACCTGATGTGGGCGAACAATTGCATTTCTGGGTATGTAATGCAGAAATCGGTAGACATGTTGTAGGCAACTCGTAAGCGTTTCTTTCTAATTAAGTGTGTTTTCTCCACGATTGGCAAGCATACACTGACATGCAATAGACACGGAACAGAGTGCTGAACTTCAGTCGACCACTGAACAAAGGTGCAGTCTGACTGATGTCAGAGATTCTCCAATTAGGTGTTTGGTTTTTCAGTTTTTTCTTGAATATACCCAAACGTCATCATTATGAGTTACAATTTCACCATAATTTGTATTGGTCGATTCTTGATAGCTGTACTAGATGGGATCTGTCTATGAAGTTATCCTCCATTTCAATACACAATATCATTTTTTTAAATTTAGCACCACCTTACCTGTGTCTTCTCCCTTTACATAAGGAATGCCATTAAGCAGAATGCAACAATGGAATACTGTTCAAGTACTATTTTTGATTCCACAAGTTTAACTTTTTCTTAATGTTGTTGAATTTGTTTTTCAAGTTTGCCGCCCTGCTCAGGTAAGCAGAGTGGCGCACCACCCCGGGGCATTTTCATTTTGTTGATTTTATATACTTATAAAAATTTTAGAAACCTGTGCTTCCATGACTTTTCCTGATTTTCAGAGACTAATGGAATGGTGCCAGAATTATTTTGCAAAAATGTCCCTGAAAGCCTATATAGGGGTGTAGGGGTACCATACCACCCATGGTTACCTGATGTGTATCAAATTTCGGACACCTTGCTAAGTCAACATTTCAAAGCAGTGCTAAACCTATTTGGCCAGATATGACCACCGATACCTTATATGTAAAGAATCTTCCTACACCATGACTTTATGTGAAAAAAAGAAACGGATCTAACACGTGCATGACGTTTTCTACGCACAAACAAAAAATCCCCTCTAAAAAGTCCCTTTTTTGGTGGTACCCTGCATAAAATTTGTATGATATGTATGTTTCGCAGCGCAGATAAAATTTTGTTGCGAAAGTGCTTAACAATGGCATATGGAAGTAAAAAAATAATTTGGAATGGAAATACCGAACGTCACGTGTCCCGGGACCACACTAAGAAAATGGGGATTGAATTACACCCTTCGCACCTGACTTGTTAAGTATTTTCAAGCTTACCTGAGCAGGGTGTAAAAACTCAAGCAGCAGAGCATCATGCACTTGCTTAAATTTCTCATCTGTAGTTACATGATCATGTACTGTACTCTGCCAACAAAAACACCATTTCTGCCAGTGGTGGATACAGGGGTGGGCAGTTTGGGGCAACTGCGCCCCTTTGCCATAAATGCGCCCCTTTTTGGTGCCCAAGGAAGTAGAAACAGAGATAAAAAATACTCTAAAATAACCAATGTTTTTCGCTTGATTAAACGTCAGGATTTACGTGCCGGACCTTACCCAACCTCTTATCGAATAGCATGAACAATGCTATTGTTTCGTTATTACTTTGTTGCGTGAGAACTGCCCAGCCTCACGTTATGCAATCACAAACGCAGTCGCTTTCGCTTAATACAGTTCTTGACTTGCCGCTGGGCTGTACGAAATTGGTCAGTTTTTTCACAAGGTTATTTCTTCAATGCCTGATGACAGCCTCGAAAGGAAGGCAGCAGTGAAAATAGGAATGCAATATGGAAAACGTATAACTGACACAAGATTTTAAAAGCTTCCGAAATGAAAACGAAAGAACAGTTTCAGGGATGTTGCCAGTGCAGTTCCTGAGTCCGCAGTATATCTGCACCAGGGGCGTAACGAGGTTAGATGGCGACCGGGTCAAGAAACTAGTTTGGCGCCCCCAATTTCGAACCTGAGGTCTTTCGGAAGCAATTCTGCTGTTGAAGAAAGTACTTGTGACATTTTTGGACTTTTCAGCCACCCCGCAGTGATTCGGCGTCCCCATAATGATTCGGCGCCCGGAGAATTGTGGCCCCTTTGCCACCCTCCTTAAGCCTCTGGTCTGCATCGTTGGTTTGCAACATAAAGGTGAGTGGATGAGCTTTTTGACGGAACTAAGCACCTGATTGAACCATAATGCAGCGTGTAAAAAGCTATAGATATATACGTTAGCAAACAACTTGACGCTATGTGACAAAAATGCATTAAGCGTGCTCGATTAGCTCAAAGAATTATGACCGAACTATGCAATTGTGCAACTCCTCATTCCATATACATGGACAAAACGCAGAGGAGTATTGAATTACTGCTAAGGGCGTAACGAGGTGAGATGGCGTCCCCGTGGTCGAACCTGAGGTCTTGCAGAAGCAAATATACTGCATTGAAGTACTTGTGACATTGTTAGGACTTTTCGACGCCCGCAGTCATTCGGGCGCCCTCATAGTGATTTGGCGCCCGGGAATGGTGCCCCTTGCCCACTCGTCGTCGCCCTTGATTATTGCGCGCAGCGACGCGCCTTAACAAACCATGGTACTCAGCTCTAACCAGAGGCATACGGGAATTTTTGGCTTTGAGAGGGGGCAAAATTTTCAATTCGTCCGAATTTTTGCGCCACTGTGAGGAAAAAACGAATAGGAAAGTTTTGCAGGGATTCTGCTTACGCAATTTGCCAAAACATATCTTCTTCCAACCTCGTACGCCTATAGCTCTAACGCAAAAACTTTGGCAAAGTACTAGCTATCTACAACCTGGTAGATTGAATAATTAGTTTTACGCGGTCATAACAATTTTTGCTTGTTATGCGTTTTGAATACATGCAGTCCAAAAATGTGGGAATGACGCGCCTTTCGTGCCCAGCTGGCTACGCGTCAGGCAACAGTGACTGATGGAAATATGGTTTTGATGCTTTTGTGGCAATTGCAAACCCGGGCGTAGACAACTCACGCTGGCCACGAAAAGACAAAAATGACGTGGTTTGCAAAATCTGCAACCGACAGAAAAATGCTTAGCTTATTGGTTGTTATATCATTCCGCTTGCATCGTATAAATTTGAGCAGAAAAGCAATCTTCTGGTGAAAACTTCAACTTTTTTACTGGTGACTGTGGTGTTGGCGAAGGTTCGTGGTTTTAAATTGGTGTTGTTGATAGGCTGATTCTCAAGCCTGACTTGGCTGGAGAAAAGCAGATCCATCTCCAGATCAACAGTATTGGGGCTGGCTTTGAGTTTGTTCGGGGGCTTCGTAATAGTATACAATGAATTGAAAAATGACTTCATGGGGAGATTAGAGCTTGACTTTGGAGGTATTGGTTGTGAATTTGGGGGGCTCAGCCCGCTTGCTTCCACTTCTGTTGAACAGTGTCACAACGAGAAGTGTAGCTTGTGAAAAATGAGGCCCGCTGATTGGGACCCGTTTCAAACGTTTTCTGAATTTAATGACATAAAGTGCTTTCAAACTGTGGTTATTTCCTGAAAAATTGCATAGTTCGACCAACAAAAATAGCCACTTTTAGGGCTACAAAAGGTAACCAATTTTGTGTGACACACAATGATTGTCGCAGACAACCTTTGATATTTAAGCTAGTGAAAACTTTTTTGGCGCCCATCTATTTCACTGCCTCCCCAAACGCCTGGTCTGGATCCGCCACTGATTTATGCTTAGTTCACCAAGAATTGCTACGTATTGGTGTGGCAGTGTACTGTAACTGCTAATGATTCTTGCAAGATATCTGAAGTAAGTTTTCATGAAAATTTTAACTTTCCTTTCATCCATGGTGCTCCACTTTACAATTTACTTGAATACCAGTGCAGTAGTTCAAGAAAAATTATTACTCAGGTTTTACTATTGCAACTCCAGCTGCATCTTATTCAAACAGAATAACCTAAACCTGGTCTTGAACCAAGTTTTTGCTTGGTGGCAGCTATCGACTCTGCGTGCTTAGATACTCTTATTTACCTCTGGCTTTTCAAATGCCATCATGGAGAATGCTGTCAGGATAAATTACAGTTCCGTTGCCATACAGCAGAAGACGGACTGCAGTGGTGTACGCAGAGCAATACTGACATACAGAAAACCTCGGTTAATCCGGATTCGATTTGACCTGCGATTTTATCCGGTTTAGGCGAAGATCCGGATTAACCGAAGATGGTTGTTTCTATAGCCTGACGTCATTTCGGTACTGAG
>JGI24021J15306_10006348_pt1 | contig 14212 bp, 10 predicted proteins | sample Ectturendosymbi1_FD_15306 | JGI IMG/M metagenome (IMG submission 15306) | reverse complement strand
TAATTGTTTCAAGTGTGTTTCTGATGGATATGTTTGAACTCCGGGGCAAAGAGCTGAAATGCGCGAAAGAATTGCTTCTGAATCATTACAGAAAATCTGTAAAAAATTCTATGAGGTTGCAGGACATGTGGCTAGAGTTAAAAATATAGTCACGAACCAATTACGTAAGATGTTTCCAAGTCGTATACACAAGGCAGCCGAATGCAATACCACAGCCAGGATAAATTGAGATAAACTAACTGAAAGCAATTCTTAACGCTTTCACAAATCTTTTGCTACTGGGACAAGCAACAATCTGCTGACAGTGACATAATCCAGCTCCATCTCACACTGAAATGCACGAAAGATCAATCTTCTCACTTTTGTGACTGTTCTTTTATTTTCGAAGTGAGATTTACAACACTACGTCCGCGGTCTGACTAAATTGCACGCAGGATCCGAGCAACCCCTGGTGTGTGTCGTCATAAACAACACGTTACCCACCCGTCAGAAACCACAACACAGCTTATCATGCATTTGGGAAATATTAAATGCAGGCTTGAGGGTTTCTAAATTATCGTTTGAAATATTGCTGGCCGAGAGTTATCTGCTGCATGTGTCTAGGGTTGTCAGATGTCCGGTATTTCACGGGCCTTGCCGGTATTTTACTGTTAATTTAGCAGAGGCCGATAAAAGACAGGTATTATGAAAATCAGTGTCTGAAGCCAGTGGTTTGAAAATAATTTGCCGTAAAAAAGAACTAACGCAGAATTTCTCAAATTGTAATGACTCTGGCAGTGAATCTTGTCATGACAGAGCCTTCAGCGAAGTTTATTAGCTACTTTTGACGCAATCTTTGGTGCGATTGACACGTCATACACACACCGAAATGTAACGAATCAGCCAACATACGGGCAAATTATTTATTGTGGCTTACAAATACTGATTCTCTCTGTTTTCCCGGTGCCTCTTACGAATTACGACACAGCTTAGATCTGGCGCTGTTTGCAGAATGGCCGATATTTTGACAAAACGCATTTGGCGACCCTGCGTATGTCAACCAAACGATATTAAAGTTAAGAAAAAAACTGGGGGACCAAATGGGGGGCCAAGCAAAAATCTGTGGGGGCATGGCCCACCCAGGCCCTCCCTTAGAATCGCCACTGCTTGCAGTTCACTTATGTCTGCTCCATTGCGTGGTCGAACATAGGAGCGGATTCTTCTGCTGTTGGTCTTTATTGCGTACCAATGCCATGGTTTACTTCAAGCTGCGATGATAAGCGTTTTGTCGCATCTTGCGGCTTGCTGATGAACATAGATATCTTGGCATATAGCGCAGCGAGACAGTGACTGCTGATAGCGGTAAGCCACATAGTTTTATACTGTGTGAAAATAAGCCAGATTGAATCTGTAATACAGCAACGCAACCACATGTTTAAAATATCCATTGCAAGTGTGGGACTGGCTGTGACCAATATGTCTGAGTGAATAGCGTAATCCAGCGTGGGCCAACTACTTTTCACCCATGGGCCATTTTACAAAAATGTGACAACTTGCGGGCCATTTCCTTTCCAATAAAATGCTGCTTAAAACAACAAATTCAAAACATCGAAAAATGAAAAAGGGAAGATACGTGAGTGCATCATTGAAATTATTAAACAATAGCAATTTATTACAAATCGCTATCAATGGGATGCCTGTGCCCTGTAGTCGAGGCTTCTCTGACCGGTAGCGCAGTCAGCCCAAACATTTGGGGGGCCAAAATGTTTGATTTTATGTGAATACCACCATTTTCTTTGGGATACCGCCTCTCAAGGACCAAAATGACTACGTGTTATAAAATTTGGGGGAATGTCCCCGTAGCTCTTTCCCCCCCTGTTTACGCATATGTCTCTGACACCATCGTTTCTTTAGCAATACCAGTGTTAGTGGCAGCAAGTAGAGGCTATCGTGCATTGCTTCGTCTGCCATTCCATTTCTGTTTTTACTGTAGATTTGACTTTCTTCATCGTAAAAAATGTATGTACTCTCACCCATGTATGTGTTTCCAAACGTGGAGCGCATTTTTATCGCGAAATCTTTCAGTTTGGGAAATCTATCTTTGCTGACTAATTACCAGAAACTCTTTACAGTCTCTAATACCGTTAGTATTCTAATAGCCTACATTTTTATTTAAAGATGTTATGCTTGTTACAGGAGTAATTAAAATTACCTATTCCGGGGATGTGCAATTAATTTGTCTAGAGGGCCACTTTGAGAAGGCCGCGTTTAACGGATAACAAGACAGATTTATTTGATGTTACTGAGTTCATTACACCAGAAGAACTATTCAAGATAACGAACTCCGAGGCACGGAAAAAGCAAAGAGGTTATGCAATCATTTGCCCCAGCGGAGGGTTAGGGGGGGGGCATGCCTTCTAATTTGATCGTAAAATAAAAAAATGAAACAACAGCAGCAATGTTACACAGAAAAGGTAATATTCATTGTTCTTGTGCAAATACACTTTGTCTAGCGCAAGCAATTCAATGAAACAAATGTAACCTCACACACTATTCAACAAATTTTTAATTTGATGTTTTTTTCTGAATGATTCCTCGGGCCACAGAAAATGCTGTGGCGGGCCACATGTGTGCCGCGGGCCTGTAGTTGGATCACGCTGGATGAATCAAAATACTTTTATGCAGTCTTCATTTTACACACCGCGTGGCTTGTTATATGTGCAAGCTTGTGGATTTATACGTAAGTTTTCTTTCTGACTTCTGAGTGAGCAAGTTCAAAGCTATATTTGCTCTGGCGAGTTTTCATAATTTATCTGCGCGATTTTCTAAGCCTGCGTGGTTTTCTAACTAAAAGTTGTCCGATAGTCGTTGTCAACTCACGGGTTTACTTCACATTGCTTGAAAATGTTTTGCGAGAGAGTGTCAAACTTTTGTGTTTTTTCACCGCTACTGATGTTCTGGCCGTTGATTATTTTGAAATTACAACTTATTATTAGAAAGTGTTAGAAAAATGGACATTAATAGGTTTATGAAAAAAAAAGCATTTCTGATAGCCAAACTGTAGAAAGCATTTCAGACTAAAGTTTGAGAAGTGAGGTTCAACCCGCACAAACTAATGTGAGCACCGCAAACGCAGTTGTGGATATTTCAAGACCAATCCAGGCTCAGTTGTCCGTACTTCACAATAATAATGGTATTGTATGATAGGCTACCCCAATTCAGCAAAAGTTGTGAAGGATGACAAAAACGTACGACCTTTTCGCAAACACGAATACAACTCCACCAGAATACAATTTCAAACAAATGTGAACAGAAAACTTGCTCTCATGTGGAATTTGCTTTGTGGTGTAGAAAGGGTAAAGCGTTTTGTGAAGGTCCATCTGTATTACATCTTTCGCAAACTGAAAAAGGATAAGCGAAATGTCGACGTTGCCCCCACTTGGACAAATTTCTGCGGACGCCCATGCCCTACGTGTAGACAAAATGAATAAACTCTACACAAATCCAGTAGTTAGGCGACGCAGTCGAATTGATGGACAACGTGTTGCAATAGAAATCAATTTCCTATTGAAAATATTTGTTGATAGGTTAGACAGTGTCGCCTTTGCTGAGACTAATTACGTGAACACAGAAAAGAGCAAGTTTGAATCATCCTACAGTCCCTGAAAGCGGAGCCCAGTTGGGGATGATTCTTCGAAAGCTTGCAGCAAATCTGAGTTCTTAATTGTCCCCAAAACGTTGAAGCAAATACACCAGTATCCCAGAAATTTTGCTATACAAAGGGATATACTGTATTTAAAGCAATTATTGATTCTCTGCGACTGTTTATTGAAAGTGCGTTGCAATCTGTTTCCTGAATTTTCAGCTAAAATTTCATTCCCATAAATTTCATCCAAGTGATTATTCAGAAAGTATTTCAGTTGTATCAGCAAAAACCAATGCAACAATTTAACATGAAGAGTAATATTACCTATTTTGTACTTGCCTATGTTCAAACCTATCGAAAATGTACAGAACTTTATATTTTAAAATAATGTTAAGAAGCATGTAATGAATTTATACGTTTGATGTGGTGCCAACCGCGACCAAGATATTTTAAAAAACACTGCAATGCTCGTTTCAAAAAATTATACCTGTTTCGATTTCTCATCTTTTTCATTTCAATTCAGTTTACCATGATTTCAAAAACATATTGCGCCTCTACGTGTTCCACATACTGACCAGTATTTTGTGGAAACAACCAGCAAAGCAATGATTGTCAGAACAAGAAACACTCCCACAACAAACGTAGCAACTTGATACACATTCCGATGCGGAGGTTGAAGCCTTTCGTCAGTACCTGTTTCACGATAAAAGAATAAAGGTGATTTTGCAAGAATGGCTGTTTCTGCGTTTTCATACAGTATGAACAGAGAAGCTGTACTTTGTACTGCAAAAGAATGACTAAAATCAAATGTACTGTCTAATCTGAGGCATTTGCAAAATGCGTTGCCTCTTTGCACCAGGAGTAGACAAGTGTCCACTTTGATTGAAACTTGGCAAGCGTTCCGAAATGGGCGCTTTCGAAGCTAAGGAATACTTTGAATTGTAGAAACAAAAGTTGATAAAGCTGCCTATACAGTTGCTTATAGTTCCTTGTACAGGACATGCTTGTATAGCATTGAAAGCCATACCTTAAACAGAGTAGATTTTGGAGGCATCCATGCTCTTATCAATTCCTAAAGCTGAAGTGAAAAATATGGCAAGCACATGTCACACTTTTGGATTTGCTGGGACATTTGAAGTACACCGAGCTGATTTTTCAGTGGGTCTGAGAAAATAAATGCAATTAAAGCAAGCATAAAACCAACATCTCTTTCAAAATGGCAGGAAAATACGGTGATCTGCAGAAGACTTTCCCCCTGAAAGATTATATTCGTTTATTTATCTTCCATGATATTCTCTTTTTTGAATAAACAAACCCTAAACACACCCCATTACGAAATTATTAACTTGGTTGCAGTTGCCTGCCATGTACAAGTAAGTTTAACTTTCTGCTAGCCAATCCTTCGCAGGAGTGTGCGGCAAGCCTTCAAAACTCAATTTGAATTTGTTTGCAGATGATGATCACCTACACGTTGCGACACAGTGCAATGAATTTTAACGATGCTTTGAGTTTTGAATATGAATTGAGAANCAATCGNGTTGAAAGATNAATGAAATGCCATAATTTTTCTTTTTGTGAAATAGTTTATCTATTCGATCAATGTTGCTCTTCGCAATGCAGTACCCGATGCAAATGGAATACNGCCTTACATTGTTTATGTTTGCAATGCAACACAAGTCACTTACCTGCTGTTTCGGCTGTAGTCCGATCCGGTCATCGTGAGGACAGTCGAGATATTCGCATAACAGCAAGATTTTGAACCTGTTGACTTGTGCAGATATCTGTGGCGGCCAGTGAAGACTTTTTCTAGTTGAATTGAAACAAACCGTACTGATGGTTACATTGGAGTTACAAGAGGCTTGGTCTTGAAGCTCTGGAGAAGCAACATACATCCCCCACCACAGCTCAGTTGGCTTGAATTTTTTATCCAGAGAATGTAGCCCTCACTAGAAAAATAAGGCATTTACTCTCCAAGCAAGTTGAAATATTTACAGAAAAATTATTTGACATTAGCAAAATTATTTCCAAATCTTTCTTGCAAATTTCAATGAGCAGTAAGGACAACCTTTTTATGAGATAAAAAGACTTTCTTATTCAAATCTCAACACTCTTCGCTGCAGTCAAGTTAGAAATACCTGTTAGTGACACACACTTGTCACGTGTTCTGCAGACTGCAGTATAATGTTTTTGTCACTTGCAATAAAAAACTTGCAATTTTTTTTCGTGTATAATGGACGTCACTTTGACCAAGTGATAAGTTTGTATTACATCAACAAAACACGCTTGACTTGAACGACCTTATGTTGATCACACTACGACACCATCCTTTTATCATTCTAGCCTCATTTTTGTGCCAAGGTTATCAACTCGTTCAAAAATATCAATTCATACAGTGCGTTCATGCAATGCTTGGCAAGACAGTAAGTCGTCGTTGATGTCTTCATTGTGAATGTATCTCACAAACGACAAAGGATATGCTATATTTTTAATGTCCGTCGATTCATCAAGTGGAATGGCAAATTTATAGCTTAATTCTTGGAATGCGTTGGTCGTATTAATCATAACTGATTTCAGAAATACGCCTTGACACCGTATTGCTTGACAAAAGACTTTCTCGCTTTCATGAGAGTCTTTTTTGTCGCACATAACAGCAGCACTTCCAATTGCAGAGGTTGGAAGTATTTCTTCTTAATGTTCATCGCCAATGTTGACGGGTTAGTTACTTATTTCGATCAGCAAAGAAACCTCAAACGACGCTTTCGTACACTTCTCCGGATTCAGAAACCCATTTTCAAATGAGTTTCTTTGTCTTTTTGGTGTTCTCAATAAACGGCGACCGTGTTGATTGTGACAGGAAGTGTGTTCTGTACTGAAATGTCTTTTCACCAGTTACAGGCTTACCCAGGCCCGTAACCAGGGGGGGCGAGCCCCCTAAGATTTTTTCGCCCCCCTTAGAAAAAGGTATTGAAAATAGTTCAAAACCATTGGAAATAGTTAAAAACAAATTGGGCCCCTCTTAGAAAACTCTTCGCCCCACCTGGTGTCCCAAGCTGGTTACGGGCCTGGGCTTACCACCTTTATTTGCCAATATTTCATTGCAATCAAACAGATTGAATTGTGCTCATCATGTTACGATATGTTTGTTAAACTACATGGCAAATATTTTCGTTACGTTCATCTTTTTGTAAACTTACTATCCGCTATCTTCTCGAGGTACTTAACGCTTTTGTGATGTACAACTTCATGTCGTCTTTGCGTTTTCTGTTGCTTGCAAAAGTATTCTTCGATCTTTTCAGCTAGTTACCCTTTGTCTTTTCACAGTTAGCTTTCCAGTATTTAGCATGGATAATCCTCACCTGTGTCTCAAGTGATGTATGACAAGATTACATTTTATATTTCCTGCGCTTCCTCAGATAAGAGCAACTACTGATGTGGCAGGTACAAAAACAACGAATGACAGGAAAAATGACAGAAGGGATTAAACCGAAACAAAGGTGTTGTAATGAGACGCAGGCATACAAAGAAAGCAAAACAATACAAGCAAAAAGTGATCGTAGCAAACAAAAAACACCCCGCATCTTACATTCTCAGTCATGAAAGATGTCTAAACTATTGCATGATTGAACAGATTGGAAATCAAAGACGGGAATTTTTTCAAAGTTTAAAGTCACACTACATTAGTGCTGACGTTGAGTCCACAAGTCAGTGTTTTACGTTGATTTTAGTAATTGCGTTTTGAAAATCGGGAACAGCATAATTCATGTACATTTTATATTTTGCGTAAAACCTTTGTACCATTTGCATCACTACAGTGTGTCACGTAGCCCAAGTTGGGAGCATTTGCTAGAGTAGAGGTTGTCTGCGTACTCCACACTAAAAATTGAGCATTTTTCAAAATTCAAACCCTGTTTCGTCGCGCTATAGTTCGCCAAACTATGCTTTCATTGGAAAAAAGTCAGCAATGACCATGGAATATTGCTTTAGCCATTTACGATATTCATTAGCATTTGTCATGGACCCCAAAATTTTTAATTGTATTCCAATGTTTAACAAAATTTTTCACAGCTCAAAAGTACGGTTGGTAAGGAAACCATTAGGTTTATGAGCAATTTTGTAATTTCAACAGAAGCTTGTGCCATCACAGGACTCTTTTTATAAATTAATAAGCAAACCGAACTGTCTACTTGACATATCAAACTGGTAAAATACACGTACATGCGAAAAAACATGGAAAAACCATTAAATTTNAAAGTCATAAAAGTTTGCCTAAACAAAACAAAATTATTTTGCTGGTAAGGTAAATGTCGTGAGNCCTAATAAATTCAAAATCATTGCATGACGCATCACNGACATAGTTGGGCAAACAATACAATATATATGCATGAAACAAGTTCTCCACAGAGCCGTTGCACGAACTACTGTGCAAGCTAGGCTTTCTCACTTTACAATAGTCAACTTACGTCCATCGGGAAGGGTAATTTGAGTCACATGACCATCACCATCGCCAATGCTGTGAAAATGGATGAGTTTCAATGACAAAATTGCATTTGCTTTATTGAATGGGGGAGTGACTGTCCACGTGCAATTGTCTCCATTCTTATTATTGTTGATCGCTTAAAGCTTTCCGAAACCTTGAAACAATTCGAAAAGACCAGAGGTATCTCAATAATTCTTAGAAATTTAAATATTCTTGTCAGGCGGTGATGTGACTGTAGACAATTCGTTAGCAGACGCTGGCCACAATGCAGCCAGCTGCGTTGGCGAAAGTTATCAAATGTTTTTTTTTATTGCGTTGATTCAAAACAGGAAAATTACAACCAGTGGTAAGCTTTTCAAACGCCGTTTCGGTTTATTAACAAAAAAACAATGCTTTTTCCAATCAACAAACAATGTGTTTCCGTGTCTTGGAATTGGTATATTTCAATAATCTACATAACAAAAGAACAGGGAAAGACTTAAACAATCACATGAATGCAGTGCTGCAGAAGAAATTGATGACACATTGACCTGCATTTTTGCTTAGCAGCAGTATGATCAAAGCAAATGTTGGCAAAGGAGCTTACCAACAATGAACGTCAGGGGAATGAGACAATCGAATAACATCTTTGTCTAACTTTTCAGTTTTCTATTGCTTTTTTGTTTCTCTTTCTCATATAACTTCTCAAAAAATCTCAGTGCTATGGACTTACAAGTGGCTCATTTATCCATGGAAAATCAAGTTTGTTAATTGTAGTTTCTGCGCATATTCTACCTCATCTAGTTTATGGCAAATAGCAAATATCATATTTTGTGCAGACACTCATTTGGAAAAGTAGTTTGCTGATTATGTCTGTTCAAACATTATAACACACACCGTGTAGATACGCAGACACAATTGTTGCGAGCACCCACTCTAGTTCATGCGTGTACCCTCTCATATGTTATTATCTCAAATTAACCTCCGCAGATTCTGTTGCGTCATCAGAAAATGTTGACACAACAGTTGACCAGTTCGCGTGGTTCAAAAGTCGTTGCGGCAAAGCGTACTCTTAAAATTTTTATTGATTAAATCCACGAATCATAAATTTTCCACAACTCTGCTCAGGTGCACAGTATTTTGACCGCATGAGGGAAACGTACTTGAGGCGTGATGCAGCCATACGAAAACTGACCGTTTGAAGAAATGTGTATCGGTCACAAAGCACATTGCTGAGAAAAAGATGAGAAAGTGTTAATTGTAACTGGTGTTCTCGTAGATAATACTAGGCATTGGAAGCATCGCGTTGACGCCAAATTGTGAGACGATTTTCAACACGTATTGGCTTCAAACAAAAGTGAATATGTGTATTTTCTGCTTTAATCATGATTAATATATTTTGTTTTGAAGACTAGCCCTGTCCTTCAAATATTGTTTTTAAACGCCTGAAAGGCAATGTTTACAACAAAATACTCAGCAAAACTGCGGTCAGATCTATGATTACAGTGTACTTTCACCTTTTCCCTGACCCACGCATGCAACATTAATCTGTTATTGTGATTTAAATCTAGTCCATCCATGGAAAGCATAAGCAATGCCCACTTTAGCAAAAGCACTGTTTGTAGTAAAATCGAGGAAAATGTATCATAACCCAACGCAAAACACATCTAATGGATTCATGCTCAAAATCACTTATGAATAATAGCGTTTTGTCGTGTAATGCACCCAAGTCAAAGGGCCCAATTTGCGTGCCTACAAAAACTTTATAGATTGCCAAGAATATTTAAATTTCTAATAATAACTGTGGCAGCCTGAAAATGGCGCCACATGTAAATAAAGGGTCACCAGTAGATGGTGCCCATACGTAACAAGTCACCGTGATAGTCACCACAAGCGAATTATCGTAATTCACTTATCCCTATATAATGTTAGTGCAACTTGTATCAGCACAGTTATCTCGTTGGGTAAGCTCTATTGCTGCTAGTTGCTTTCCCGTTAGTTTAATGAACCGAATTGGCCTGTGCGTCTTGTCATTCTTGAGTTGTTCAAGGCGATGCTGATACCTGCAAACTGAGATAGCTGTGGTCTTTTCATCCTGGTTTATGTCGGTCATCGGACTGGTTTGGAAAATCTTTGGGCGATCAGCAAAGTATGCTGTAAATAGGTGATGAAATTGCAAATTGCACGTGGGCAGTCACTCCGCCATTCAACGAAACCAATACCATTTTAGCGTTAAACGTTATCCATTTTCACAGTATTGACAAGGATGATGATAAGATCATGTGAGTCAAATTACACTTCACGATGGAAGTAAGTTGACTATTGTAAGGTCAGAAAGTTTGGAGTTCGTACTGGTTACTGCAATGACTCTGCGAAGAACTTGTTTTATGCAGATAATATTGTATGCGCAATTATGTCCATGATGCATAAGATAATCATTTTGAAATCATTAGGCTCAACTCTTCTTTTCCTCACGAGTAAAATATTTTTATTTGGTTTGGACAGTCTATTATAACTTTCTAATTTTGTTCTTCTTCCATGCTTTTTCGCTTGTATATGAGGCATGGCCTAAAATAAGTATTTGACTGGGCGGCAAACTTGACCGCCCAGTTGTAAAACTTTGCCGCCCAGTATTACCGCATTTTAGCCACTGGGCGGCACTAAAATTTTTTGCTGCACTACAGAACTTACTACATTTTGTGGTTATATAACTAACACCTGTGTACGTGTGTCAGTGGAGAAGTCACGCATTCCTTGAAATCAAGACGGACACTTTGGCATTGCATGTTTGGTGATGTAACAAAGAGCATGGTCTATATTCAAACATTAGCTACGATTATTATCGGATCATGATCAAGAACAGTGTTGCCAGTTTGACTTTTTTAGGCCAAATTTGTAATTTTTGGATTTTTTCAATTTTTAAAAAAGGGATAAATGGAAGGTGTGTTTTTCATCTTTTTTATCAATTCAATTTTTGTGTCATTTGGAAAATTTGAAGTTGATTTTGTCAGATATCCAGACACTGGCAGATATTTGCATAATGTTTCTGGACACAGGATAACAAATATTTGTTATAAACTATGCACTAAAATTTCATGACTTGGTTTTGCTCTTTCATGCTTTCAGTTTTGCTATGCCAGGTTACTCCTTAACAAGAGCAAAATTTTGAAACGTTGAGTAATTGGGTGAGCTCTGTTCTGTACATATATAATTTCTTTTACAAGTGTTGTGCAACCTGTAATGTGTGTTTAAAAGTGTCGTGTATTTTTTTGTATTTGGCTGTTTTGGTGCTTTCTGGCTTTTTCTTAGGGTTGATTTAGCATTTGTTATTCATGACACCTGGCAACCCTGATGAAGAAAATGGCCAGAGATGCTGACAGTTTGATTGTGCAAGGCACTGGTGGCACGTCTAGTGATTTTTAAACTGGCCTGGTGATCTAGTGATTTTTCAATGTAATGTAATGATTGTTTCAAAGTATGTTAAACTTTTCAGACCCTTTCTATCCGCAAAAATTGTTACGTGAATCATTCTTTGAAGACTTGCCCCAACAGAACGAACAAGTGTTTCTAATTTGAGTTTCTTATCGTTTTCTCTTCCGCGATGTTTACTGCTGCAGTTTTGGCCATGACGCTATTTTCATTCGTTGCAGGAACGTTACAGAAATAAGTAAATCAATGTTAGGTTGATTGGTCTGAAATACTCCTTTGGTGTTGTTGTTTTCAGCTCTTGTAAAAAGCCTAAAGACTGTTGGTATGAGATTTTTCTGGCTTCAAAAAAATCTATTTTTAACAAACTTGCAATTGATACAAAGGTTTTTGGGCTATAAAGTATATAACTAAATCATTTCAAGGACAGCTGCGAACTTCGACGAAAAGATTTTAAATCTAGTAAAAATTTTCAGATCTAGTGAATTTTTTGGTGAATATAGTGCTTTTTGCAGAGAAACCTGTGGCAGCACTGGTGCAGGGAGAAGTCAGCAGCAAGTTGCATTTGCTTCAGCCCTCGAGCGTAAGATGTCTCACAAGCAGCAAAAACAAAAAAACATTAGTGCTTTTGTTGAAAGTTAGCCTACAACGAATAAATTTTAGAAGCATGCAGTCTGCAAGGGCAAATATTAAAGAGCAACACTTGCGCTTTCAGACTCTGCTACTATAATTTAAACTAGACATCACTCATTCCAAGTGATGCCACTGGTTTTAGTCATTTCAACATCAAACTTTTCAGGTTTCATCACCAAATTTCAGGTACTGTATAAACATCGAAAAATACAAGTCTGTGTTTTGCCTTTTCAAAAATTTTTCATATGACCTGCTGAAAAGACATGATTTTGTTTAAATCTTAATAGAGACTAGAACATACATATGCAACTACAAGTTCCTTTTCCAAACTGTTTGTCATAAAAAAAACTATCAATGAATCATTTTACGTCTTCAAACTGATGCCGACACTTTGACATTACAAGTTTGGTAATGCAACAAAGAGAATTGATGTCTTCAGTTATCAGCTTCTATATCTTACAAAACACATGAGAGAATAAGAGGCATAAGCGTTAACACTTTATTCTGCCATTCATTTGTCATTAGGAAAAGGAGAGCATTTAGGGCAGTGCCGCATAGCTGACGAGAGTGGCAGGGGGTTAACTGCCCTCCCTGGCACACCTAGGTGTGAAAACAAGGCCCCACTTATCATATGATTTTGATATAGCATTCTTGGTTTTCAGTGGGTTGTTTTTGGTATTTTTGCATCTTTCAGTGTTTTCCGGTTTTAGTATAGACATCCAAATCCGGAAACACTCACTTCTCAACTTTTTTTGTCCCCATTCGGTGGCCAGTGGAACCCATTCAGATAAATTTCTGCCCCTGGCTCAAATCTCTAGTTCCGCCACTGGTTAAAGGAATACGCTAAAAACGCAGTGGGCTTGTTCATTTTGCGAGGAGCGAGACAATTAAAGTAAATGACTAGTTTTCTGAACTGGAAAAGAAGTCGATGAGAGGATCGGTATTCAACAAGCTTGCTAAGTGCTGTTTGATTTCTTGTCCTCTTGATTGCAGTAGGAGCTGTCAAGGGAAACCGTAAAGTCGTCAACAAAAGACTGCTCATATCTCTCGATGGCACAGAAACTGCCTATTATGATTTCAGACCCACACGGTCTCGTCGCCACGGGAAATTTTGGTGGGCTTAGCCCCCCACACAAAGCTCAAACAAAATCAGTTAGTGGAGTTTTAATGAAATTTGCAGAAGGTCAAGCCCCCACGAAAAGCCCCTATTGATGATTTTCTGTCGACGGTTCTGGACCCGCAATTTGTAATTTTCTTACCACGAAGACTAGAAGACTCAGCAACAGTGATTTGGGTCGATCTTAACACACTGACATATACCGAGGATGTTTTATTCCCAGGCTTTAACTAACTTGAAAACTGCCGACACATTCAGCATGAGAACACTGTGTAGAATGACGAAAATCGAAGACACGACACCAGTCAACACATCGCGCGCCACAATCACCAATAATCAGAAACGGCGCGAGAGAACACAAGCAATCAAGCGTATCTTACCAATAGCACAAAAGAACAATCAAGCAATCGAAATGCATCTTACAAAATGATCACATTCTCCTCCCCTCAAAATTTTCCGCGCAATCGGGGTCAGTTCGTAGCACATTGCCGTGTCACACGTTACATTGTCCATTCCCCAAAAAGTTCGGGGGGCTTCTCTTTCCGCAAGAATGTCGTAGTCGAGGCGTTTCAGCTCGTGCATTTTCATCAGGAGCTGTTGTGACGTCCACGGCGTGGTCTTTGGTTTGAACAGCTCTCTGATCAACATCGACATTTGGCGGCGCTGTTGGTAGACGGGCGACATCTGACGCAGGAACAACATGGGTAGAGGTCTCAGTGTTAGGATCTTGCGCTGGTTGTGCAGGCGCGAGATCGGAAGTGGAAACAGTACTTCCATTTCCGTTGGGATACCTCACATGAACGCATGTAGGATTTGCGTCCAATAGGTCCACCTCATCGCATAAGGGTTCGCCTTTCGTCATCACAAAGCGTCTGAGTAGTACTGGACTGGGGAGACATGAGCCATGTTGTTGGCATTGATGTTCCCATCATAGCTCGGCGAGGAAAGCTTAACA
>JGI24021J15306_10006347_pt1 | contig 14213 bp, 10 predicted proteins | sample Ectturendosymbi1_FD_15306 | JGI IMG/M metagenome (IMG submission 15306) | reverse complement strand
AAAACAATCTCATCATCCCTTTCAGATGGCCATTTAACAAAAAAAAAACAGCATGCACAAGATCACCTGAAAAATACAATTGTCCACACAAAGTAATAAAGAACGGCAACGCTAGGCAAGCACATGACAATCCACAGTGGGATGAAGACGGTTGTCCACGGCCATTGGATGATATCGTCCAAGCGAAGCGCAACGAATATGAAAAGCAATACGTTCATCGACAAGATAATCTCCAGCTGTATTGAAAATGCAGGTTGAGTGAGCTTTACCGCTAATAGTTTTAAACGAGCGAGTAAAACATGACAATTCTGAAAGCAATGCTGTTGCTAGAAACAACACTAAATGCACTACCATGTTATTCCTTTCAGTGCAGTTGTTACTGATACACCTACGTTTTACTTTGTTTGTTCCAGATAATACGAACATTGATCCGTTTTTTTAATTTTTCATATTTCAGCATCTGTGGTTTGTTTAGCAAAGCTTAAGGAGCTAAACAGAGCGAACCAAAAACAAAATCATCATGGTTTCAGAAAGAAACTAAATGCAAAAATTCACTCAACGCCCAACACCAAAATAATTAATTTTCCCTGACGGAAAGGAGAAAATTATCTACGCAAGGGGTCTCAAACTCAAATTGCTCCGAGGGCCAAATGAGGACTTACAAAGTAACCCGTGGGTCGCACTATGACGCTGTCGCAAAAATGGCGGTAACTGAACCTTACAAGACACAGCTTCTACATCATTTCCAGCGAGAGGTATTATGAGTTACAGGAACGTCATTTCTTGCCGTCTCTACGTTCGTTTACAGAAGGAACTTGTTTAGTCGCTGGCCGAATACTTTTAAACACCAGTGAATAAACTAAACAAGTTGAATGTTAATTATTTGAAAATTCCCAAAAAGCATTGCGGGCGGCACAAAATGCCACCGTGGGTTTGACATCCCTGATCTAAACCAGTGCTTGTCAACCGGGTGTATCGTACACCCCAAGGATGTACCAGAATTTTCCAAGGGTGAACCAGATGTGTGCTCTTCAAAAACAGCCACATTGTCCCACATATGTCTTTTGCTGCAGGGCAGTGTGTTAACTTTTCACAAATTATCTATCAGGGAGTGTGCATTGTCTGTCTTTTCCCGCCTGTTTGTTTGTAATGGTTGGTCAGATGACCATCACGTATTCTTCTTTTTTCTTTAAATGCAACGTTCGGGAGTATGCAGGTAAGACATGTTTGGGAACCATTGCCCTAGCTTGGATTTTTTGTAAGCTAATGTACCGACAATCCTTTTCCCTGCAATGATTATTGTTTTGTAGTAAGACACGTAACAATATTTTCCACATTACTCTTTCAAGCAGTTAGCTGGAGCTAAGCGAGAACTTATACCAAGAGGAAGTGAGTAATCTCTATGTTAATTTTAACTTTGCACTTTTCCAGTTCAGATTTTAGGCTGTTATCACCTTGTACTTTTGAAAGGTATTGCAGTAAGTTGTTGATCCTCAAAAAAAATTGACATGTGCAATTTTTTAAAGAAAAACTTAGTAGAGAAAAGTAGTTGTAAAAAAGAGCAAAGTAACGATCATAGGAAATACTTCAATGAACCAAGTGAGAGTAAGGATGTCAGCAAGTTACATACTGAGTGCAACGCAGTCCTGTCGCCATGGGGGAGCTTTGGTGGGCTTAGTCCCCCAAACAAAGCTCTAAGTCCCCCCAAACGGAAATATGAAACACTATAAATCATGAAATTTTTGTCAAATTTGAATGTCAAGCCTCCCTTGCACAAACGTAAAGCCCCCCTGTTGATGATTTTCTGGCGAGTGTTCTGGTGCAACGTAGCCCACTTTTCCGGGAGTAAGAGAGTTAGCAGTGTATAGTTATAAAGAAAAGAGATTCAAGAAAAGAAGGCTTCTATTGTTAAGAAGCAGAAATGGAGGAGCGATGCCTGCACCGTGAATGGGTTTTGTCACACAAAAGAAATGCTGAACCCTTATCCTTCAGGGCATTGTCTATTTCATACAACCACATTTGGTGAAAGTAATTCGGCTCCAGGACAACTCAAAAACGTGTGAGGTCACAGCATTCTACTCATCAAAATAAGTCAAAGGCATTCTTTGAAGCATCTCCAGAAAGTCATTGTCTATGGAGGGAAAAAGCCGTTTCCGAAGTAAGAAAAAACTCCACTATTAAGCAATGCAACTAAACGCAGATGTCTTCATATTTCAAAAGATTTGCTGAAACACCTCACAACAAGCTGAAGAAAGCTCAGTTGTTTGGTATTTAGCTCGATGAAACAACAGGTATTTCAGAAGAGGTTCAGTTGATTTTGTGTTGTAGGTTTGCCAATCAGGAAACAAAAACCATTGGTGAGTTGTGCTGTCTTGACGTTGGAGTTTGCTCAACTGCTCAAGCCATATTCGCCAAATTGAATCAGTTCATTGAAAAACATAATCTTGATTGGATGAGGTATAAGGTAGTTGCTACCAACGGAGCAGCAGCCATGCAAGGCACTACTAATGGAGCTAGTTGTCCGAAAAATCAAAAACATTTCCCTTGACTGTGTTTCAACCTGTGTTTTGGGGATTTTTCGGTCATAGACCGAAATTGTTTTGAAATGAGCTAAACAAACTTAAGTCAATTTGGTCATAATGTCATTTTCAGTCATACAAAAATGTCCCAAAATGAAAGAATGATAATAAATTTTTAGTTATTTTGGAAAAATGACCGATATGTCTCAGCGAAAATAAACCTAGGTTTCAACTCACTGCATGATTAATTGAGAATCTGTGGTTAGAGATTAAGAATATAACCAGAGCTCAGGTCTGGAGATTGTTCTTGATGATGTCAAAATATTGAGAAATTCATCCTCTCACAATCACAGAAACGTTTTCGGAAGTGTGTAAAGACATGATAACAGACACAATGAGGTTATATTTCATGCTGAGGAACGCTGGTTATCCAGATGGGGAAAAGTGTTAGAGCGTGTGTTTCAACAATGGCAAGAGTTGCGGGTTTTCTTTGCTCAACAAGGATACCCGATATCCACTAGTTTTCAAGGTAATTTTTGGCTATATTTGAATCTGAATTCTCTGTCACGGATCGTGCAGCCATTTACATACGAGGAAATTGACTGGGGCTTTTCATGTGTAGTTGCAACACGCAGAAAACGGCAGGACACAACACACGTAAAACTAAAATTAATGAAAGTCGATTTTCCTGCTCATGAAGTTTGTACAATACCCAATATGGATAAAAAAAGAACCTCATTTGCTGTGATTGCTCCCGCTAAATTTCATTCGCCAGTTGTGAAAAATGTGATTTTAACCTTGTTTCAAGGGCGTTTTTCATAAGGGGATCAACATCCTTGATTGAGTTCGTTTTTTTTTTTCATTTTATTTCGACAAGAACAGAAAATCCTTGCTCACAAAGGTAGATCGTTGGCATGCGATCGAAAACGTAAATCGCTTATTGCGTGAGATTTCGGTATTCAGGAATGCTAAGAAGTGATAAGCAAAAATCTGCTAAGAAAGCGACGTTTACATCGTAAAAATCGCTTGAATTTTACACTTTTACAGCACTAAATTTTAGTGCAGGGCAAGGGTGTACAGGTTTTCTAGCAAATCTAAAAGTGTGTACCAATACAAAAAAGGTTGACAAGCACTGATCTAAACGATGCGCATATTGACAAGTATTGCGCCGATAAACTGTTTCACATGAAAAGGCAGTGTGAAAGAAAGGGTAACGATCTGGCGGAAACGGACTGCCTTTTCACAGAAAATGATTATTTTGATCGCTCGCTTTCTATGATGCTTTCATTGGTATGGAAGTGAAGTGCTGACGAACATAAACAAATGTCAAACTGCAAAGTTTAGGGGCCAGAAATTCAGGGCAACGATGCTTTTAAATGCGAAATAACAAAGCGTTTTAAGGGAATCCTGGCGCTGGTAAGAACGGGTCAAGAACCAAGACACACAAAACAGCCCTTTCCAAAAAGGATTATTGATTACCACGCAGGGCTACATTTTTCCGTCATCCAAGCACCTTTCGGTAAAATTTTTCGTAATCATAGAAGATAGGATATTATTTATAACATCGGTCAAGTGGTTCGGTGGGTTGAGCAGACGCCACTGAAGTTGGCTGGCTAGGTCCGATTCCTGGTGGGGTCAATGGGTCATTTCGAAAACTTCAAAACAGTATTTGCACCCCCATCCTTCGCCCGTCCTCGTTCTCGGTGTCAATGGATGGGTGCAAGGGAGACTCTCACGCGGGCTGCTGCCATTGACTCGCCACCAATGCAGCAATTCACTACAAAAAGTGGAGCAAGCGAATGTGGATGCCGCAGACCACCCGCGATGTTCCAAAGGATGTACATGGCGAGTGCAATGAAACTTTCCATTATTTTTTGTTAGTAAGTTTTTCCATCAAAAGCAAAATTAAAATCAAGCTAGCAACTGCTAATCAGAGCCGACATCAAGCGTTGCCAAGCCAAACTGGCGTCTCCATAAGCACTTATTAGGTCTGTTCGCTTCAAAAATTGGTTGAGAGCTTTGCGCAATACCACTGTATCTTTCCACCAACAGCTCTACGGTAGCACTGTTACTGAAATGACTTGAGCATGAGCAAAGGTTTACAAGTCGTATTGCATTCGGGCAACAACTTGCGTACAAAATATCAAGATACACCACTATTTTTTCAGCGGTGGTGTTGCTTTCAGCATAAGCCTACCTCCAACGAACGATCATGCTTGAATCCCCATATACAGGCCGCAACGGCCACCGGGGCGGCGAAAAACAATGGCGTGAAAACGAGTATCCACATGTTTCCAGTTCCTTGCGATTCAATTTTGTCACATAACAAGAGTTCGAACATCAACAGCAACAAATGCATTCCGACAGTGATCAGCATGGCTTTGTAGTCATTGTGTCCATTATGCTCTACCCTGTGTGAAAGTTTAATTGCTCAATGTTGTTTACAATCTTCAGAGAACTTCAAAATAAATTTTAACAAAAAAATATCATATTTTTGCTATATCAGAGTATCCCTTCAACTAGCACTTCATAAAAATAACAATATTTTTCTCTGGTTCAGAAAGTAATGATAAATCAGAAGACGGATTCAGCTGTTTTTAATTTAAATTGTGCCAGTCTTCAGAAAAAAATTGGGAGTTTACTGTATACTAAGTAACATTGATGAAATAATAACTGTCTGAGAATCCGCTACATTTGGAAATGAGAAGTGTTCTTTCCATACATTTTGAACAACTACGGGTAATTGTATCAGTTGGAAACATGAAATCCTCTTTCCATTCATCTTTTGTATAAAAAAACTAGAAAAATGAAACATTGAGGCTACGTGTGTGCACAGGATGAGCATGCAAGGGAAGAGGTTTGGGACAACATACCAAAGATATAAAACTGTTTCTACTTTAATTTCAGTATTTACAAGACAAAAAACTTTTATCCTCGAATTTCAAGTGGAATTGAAGGCTTACATCGAGGTGCTTTCAGAAGAAATATTACATTGCAAATGCAAAAGCTTTCTAGATATTACATCAATGGCCATGTACAAGACACAATATAATCTCTAGCTGGACACAGGAAATTAAGCTCTCTATCATGCACAACAAATGTTTTCATAGGCAAGCATCAAGTTACAAACATATCAGAGTTAACAAAATAGAAGACCTTACTGCACAACACAAACCTGTATTCTGGGTGGCGACACCAAACAACACTTCCAATGACAGCACCAAGAATAATGCAGATATTAAGAAACCACAGAGGAATAAAAATCGCCCACACTGACCACCTGATGTCACCACTCAGCTTTAGACTAACGAGAATGGAGAAAGGAAGCAGACATCCAAAAAGAGCAAACTTACTGCAAAATTTATTAATGGCACAATTAACAAATTGTAAGTCAAGTTACAAGAGAAGTAAACAAACAGCAGTAATTTGTGGACAATACCAACATTTGCAAATTCATATACTTTTGTCTTACATGCCAAAATCTAATCTACAATGCTACAGCTCATTTTATACTCACATGCATACTAGACCAACATACTGACAAAAGCTAGGTGCTTCCACAATTTAAGGTTGTCATCAGTGATCTCATAACACAGGGGTCTCCAAACTACATCCCGCGGAGACATTTTGTCAATATTGAAAAAATAATATATTTACGAAACATTTACTGATTTGGTAGAATGTAACATGTCCCGAAACATTCACATTATGGAAGATGTCCGGCCTTCGGACTATTGTGTAATAGCTTGTGTGGCCCTCGGACAAAAAAGTTTAGAAACCCCTGTCATAGCACATTAATGGTCAAAGCTGTATAGCACTGCTGTATAAAAGTCACATATGTAGTTATGTTAATGATTGAACAATTATTCTGCCAATACACAGTAATACTGGAAACAGCAAGTATTACAAGAACTTTATTTAACTAAAAGCACCATACCTCAAATTAAAATCTTTGAATACTTCTTTGAGATCCATTTTTAAACAATACAGAGTAATCAAAGCATTAATGTCAGGTCTATGTAAAACTTACATAAGGATCAACTATATGGCAAAAGTAGCAATTTTCAGAACAGTAGATTCAATCAGGGTTGCAGAGTTGGAGGCAAAATATACAACTCTGACCTTTCCAAAATTTACAAACCCTTAACATAAAGAGAATGAAGTTTGGCTGTTAACAATTTGGTAAGCAATTAGCACTTAGCAGTCGATGGAATTTGTGGTGCACAGCAAGAAATCTCTCTATTTTAACAAAAGTTTTAAAAGAATGTACCATTTCAAAAAAGAAATTCCCAACCTAGGAGTGTGATGCAAAAAATTATCCAATTGGACTTCCAAGTCAGAGTTGGACAAAAAAATTTGACTCCAACTCCACCCAAAACCCTGACTCCTTATGACCCCACAAACCTGCATCGAATCACATAAAACACTCAACAAAATGTCTAGATCAGAGGTCACCAACACGATTATAGGTTGTCTGCGAGGATCACTTAAATGTCACCCACAGACCTGTTCTAAAAAGTGCATTAACATGACCACTGATCAGTGTCTTCACACAGGTGAATATCATTAATTATTAGTAATAACGTAATTAATGGCAAATTGAGCAAAAATTTTACTTCAGAAGTACATATTATACTGGTAGCCCTTCACACTAGTAAGTACCCAAGTAGCCCTCAGTTGCAAAAAGTTGGTGACCCTGTATGAGGTTGGGAATGATTTGTTGAAACCAAATACAGAGAAAAACTAGACACTGATAAGCATAGTTTTTTATTTGGTGCATTATATTTAAAAAATTCATGAATCTCTCCATTGCCACTACATGACTATTCAGCGCCATGTTACCTCCACTTGACGATTTGGCTATGTTGACTTCACTTAACTGATTGGCAAATTAATGCTTAAATATTGCACAAAATTAATTTGGAAAACATATTATATTAATACTTTCACATCCGGCCTGTTTCAAGCATTTTGTGCCAAAACAACAGGATCGCACATGGCTTTGCATGAGTGTAACTCTGTGCCGAGAGCGTTAGAGAGCTGTCCAAAGGCTGAAAAGACTTGGCAAGTTTTGTAGTTTGCAATGAAAAAAAATTTTTGTTTGGGGGTTGCAGATTTTTTGTGAGTGATATCATAAGTGGAGACTTTTAGGCTACCTTGGCCCACTTCACCTGGCCCTGGACCCAAACCGTTAGATGGCAGTATTTCGCTGAAGTTTTTATTGGAAACTGGGCTACAATCCAAGTCTTTTGATACTTTGGATGATTTGCTGGGTTTTCAGGTCCAAAAGATATGATCTAAACTAATAAAAATATTTGATTAATTAGTTAATTAATTTATTTCAGATCATAACTTTTGAACCAGAAACGCTAGAAAGTCAATCAAAGACTCAAAAGACTCGGATTCAAGCATAGTTTCCAATGAAAACTTCAGTGAAACACTTCTGTCTAACAGTTGGGCCCTAGGCCAGGTAACATGAGCCAAAAAACTACTTCACTTATGACGCCACTCACAAAAAACCTGCAACTCCCAACCAAAAAAATTTTTTCATTGCAGACTAGAAGACTTGTCGAATCTTTTGAGGGTTTGAACAGCTCTTTAGCACAATTAGCAGAGGAGCTATGTAGTTGGTAAGGCAACCTAAAACTGCTGGTTTCTGACCGATTTTCAGGTAAAATATATCGTACATGGCTCTCAGGGTATTAAAACCAGGTCAAATGATGAACTCTTTTCATTCATCTCACGCCAAAGCAGACACCTAAACTAAACCCAAATAAAAACCTTTCACAGACAAAGAAAAACCTAAAAAAAACTTTCACAATAAAGAATGTCTTTCACTTTTCTGGTCACAGAGTTTGTCAATCAACTCTTAGACAAAACTGATACCGAAACAGATTGCTCTGAAGAAACCTGTGAACAAAACAAAGAACATGAAAGGAGAAGTTTAGCCATGCTACCTTATCTTCTGGGACTTACTGACAAAATAAACAATGCTTGACCCCACAAAATAAAGTCGTATCAAAACTGGTGAGAAAGCTAGGCACCCTCACTTCCATCAAAGACCCCATGAACATAATGTTTCAAGAAGGCATTGTTTATTCCATGCCATGATTGTAATAAATGATATTTAGGAGAAACCAAAATAAATCTAGAAACCTGGCAAAAAATAAAGCAGACACAAAAACTAAGGCTTTGAGAAAAGTTCCCTAACACAACACACATTTGATTCAGATCACAGATGGACTGGGAAAATGCAAACTTTTTGGACTTTTGAAAACAAACTATCATACTATATTGAATCATTCTACATAAATAGTGATGAAAACACTATTAATGAAAAAATTTTGGATTTGTTTCCTGACAGTTCATGCTATAAAATTTAAAGTATATCAAAAACTATTTTCTCCTACTGTCCACCACTCAGTTCTTGTTGTTTTCAATGTATTATCTTTCGATCAATGTTCACCACTTCCTGAGTTCTTATTAGCACGTTGCCACCTGAAGTGCTCATTTGTGCTCAAATGCTCTTTGTGTTCGCCCTTCCAAAGATAGTCCTACCTGCGTAACTATCGAAATGTTGGCCAGTCTTTTAACTTGTTTTCATGTTTTAAAACCAGTCGAGCCTGATTAAAGTACTGTTTATTAAAATTATGTTTCTATCCACTGTACTGGTTAGCTGCAATGTTAATCAAAGCCATTGGGCATGGCCACAAGAAATCAGGGATGCCATCTGCATAAGGTATGTTTGCAAACCAAATGACATTCCTGAATTTTGTGCATGCAGAATAAGCAAGTCAGTAGATCGTAGGCTCTCACGCTACTGGAGTGGGTACTAGATGCATATCAACCAGAAACAATTCCATATGAGAATCAAAAGCACAAAGAAATCGATTACCAAGATATTCATCTGAAAGTCGTACCTCTATCCAGTTAATGGGAAATGCTGACAATGTTACTAAATCAACGTTGAGCGTTTATGATTTATGGATACATGTGGGATAGGTATAAGAAGTCAATCTTAGATATAGAGATCACCAACCCTGGTCAGTCTTTATTTTGACATGATATTCCCAAGCATTTAAGAACATCAAAAAAAGATCAGTACAAAGAACTAGTTGAAATAAAAAAAGTGGAAGTGTCTAGGTAGCCAGCTACATAATATCAACTCTTTTGCAGACAGATACCACATCATTCAGCATATTGTAAGGGTCAATCACCACAAACAGAAAACACATTCAGACTTTCCCTTATATAATACGGTAAATGTGTACTGATAGAGTGATCTTGGTAGGTGATCTTTACATTATGCTAGGGTAGGGTTTTTTGAGGCATTTTAGGAACCCGAATTGGGTAAAATCAGAGAAAATTATCATCAGGTCTCTAGAATCAGAGAAATCGGGTCCCTACAGATCCATACCAGGTACATAAGATTTTCCTAAAAAATAACTGTGCTAGGGTTTATGCTAGACTTCTTGGTTTTGTTATTATGATGTTTCTACTAGTAATGCAGTCTCAAATAACTGTATCATAGAAAGACGACACCACTAAAAAAGTAAGCACTGCCCATTGATGCTGAGATTACGTCAGAACATTTCTGTCATGCTGTGATTTCATGACACAATTCTGGTGTGCAATGCAGCAATTCTTGCCTTCAGTTATCTGCTTTCATTCATTTCCAACTACCTCTGTAAGGCTGGATTTTCAACCCTTGTCCACAGTGAAACAAATTCATGCAATAGACAGGGTGTTGAGGATGACACGAGCTCTCACAAATATATCACTAAAAATTTCTTGACTAGTTGCACAGATGCAAGCTCATTCATCCCATTGATTAGCATACCTGTTTGATTCATACAAGAATGTAAATACAGTGAACTTAACATGTGAATCGATAGTGTTTTTTATCTAGTTGGTTGTTATTTTCACATCTTTAAAGTTGTAATGGCTGGGGCTAGGCACTTATGTAATATTTTCGAATGGGGTCACAAGATCAAGAAGTTTAGGAACTCCTAGTTTAGGGCCTAGGTTTCGCATTTTGTGTTGGGGTTTAGCATTATGATCATTATATGGGTTAATCAGTATTCTTTGATCGATTCAACTACACCAGTATTGCTCCCAATTATCACATTTTGTTCATTTGAGTTGAATTTATTGCTTTTCAAATGATATGTACATGAACCAAGTTTTAAGGTACTGAAACCATGAAATCCTGCACATTAACTGCAAGTAACTTTTAACTACGCCTGGAACCAGCTGTGAAAGATTTATCTTGCATAGCTGCAAGTGCTACCTAGCCACTACTTAAAAATCATTGTTGAAGTCTTTTGTTTTCACAACAAAAGATGAGATGTTTCCAGATTGAGCCAAAGTCAACAAAAGACTGGCAAACAGGTAGTTGAAAAGTGCATGAAACCATATTCTTCTGTTATTACCTGTGTTGCAACCTCTCAGTTGGCGTTGCATTGGATGTGCGATTCACCACCAACAGGATGTGCACGAAGAATAACACCCATATATATGTGGCGCTAACAAGCAACAATAGAGTGATCATGGCATGTGATCTCTATTGTTGCTGCCTGCCACAATGTGAAGCTTTGCACACTTGCCACTCAGGCTTTCTGATTGCAACACCTGCATTAGGACAAGCCTGGTTTGCACTCCTGTGGAGCACACCCTTGCAGCAATTCATGGCTTTTGAGGTCAAAGTAGCACTTGTTGAGAAGCTGCAGGATCTCACAGAAACAGACTCAAGCTTTTTAATTGTTGGAATTATAATAATAGTGTTTTAGCACGTATAGAGCCAGCCTACAGTATATTCGTACTTTGATTTCAGCCTAAAAAACAGCAGTTTTCAGTTACCTTACCAACGCCCTAGCTCCTCCGCCGATTGCACTAGAGAGCTGTTCAACGGCCCAAACGGATCGGCCAGTCTAGTAGATTGTACTCGAAAAAAAAATTTTTGCCTGGGGGGTGCAGGTTTTCTGTGAGTGACGTCATAAGTGGAGGACTTTTAAAGGCTCAAAAGACTCGGACTCGAGTCTAGTTTCCAATGAAAACTTTAGCGAAACACTTTGGCCTAGACCCTAGGCCAGGCAACATGAGCCAAAATGACCCTAAAACTACTTGACTTATGACGTCACTCACAGAAAACCCGCACCCCCCAAGCAAAAATTTTTTTTCGAATGCAATCTACTAGACTGGCCGATCCATTTGAGCCGTTAACCAGCTCTCTAGCGCAATCGACGGAGGAGCTAGGGCGTTGGTAAGGCAACCAAAAACTGCTGTTTTTTTGCGAAAATCGCCAAAACCACCCAGATGCCAAGGTGTTAATCATTAGTATTATAATATTCTAATTAGGGCAAGTTTTTGCAACTTTTTTACAGTTTCTAACAGCTTCCTAAATCCTCAAAATATATGCAGTTCAATGTTTTGAGCTGTTTCCAGGAATTTTATATTGCAACTTCTTTGATTTTTGTGTGCAACTTTTACTGCAATTTTTATCAGGTATTGTGCGAAATGCAAAAGTGTAATTAAAAAAATATATACTACAAAACTATTTCAGTTTAGTTCTATTCTCTTTGATTGCATGAAAAAGAGCTATATGATGAATTAGCTGCGTCTCAACGTCATCCATGACGAAACAGTTGATTTGCAAGCGATAAGGTTTACAACCCCAGCCAAGTACGACAGTGCCTGAATTCAATTAGAGGTGGAAGTGTGGAAAATCTTGGCTTTTGGCCAAGTCCACGCAAACAAAAATAAGTTGTGTCAAGTCTTTCACAGTGAAATGTGCACATAAATGCAACTTTCATTGAAAATAAATGCAACTTCCTCACTTTTTTGCTGCAACAAAAACTTGCCCTAATTATAATCCTGGGCCTCTTGTGTACAATTCGCTCTCCCCCTCTTCCAAGGTGAAGACGTTGTATCACAACTTTCAAGCTGTTGCTATAAAGTCCAATGCTTTATCACAGTTGAGTATGTAGTGAACAGACACAGTGCATGAAATACTAACTGCTATGCTTTCCTATTCAAATCTATCAAGATTGTGTTGATTTGATTGTTCATGGTTTGAGACCTGAGTTGTTAAAAATAGCTTTTTGGCTCTGTCATGCACATCATCTATGCTATAATATCACAGCTGCTGCATTGTTTTTCGCTTCATGAGTTCTTGTGATTGTATCACTGCAAGTCCAATATGTTCAGCTTTCAAAGCTAAGCTGCTTGAGGCTACACATTCTATGATATCTTACACAAAATAGTTGCCATGAAGAATAAACAACATGCTTCAAATCGCATGAGACACACTAGATGGCCACTGGATACAATAATTTTCAAAAGATGCTATGCATAAACCAGAAAGGTTGGAGGCTAAGCAGTCAATGTGGCCTAGTAAATGGTATGTTAATACAAGTTTTCAACTGTTTGGATAATTGTTAAGATGGACCGCCCTAGGTTTCCATGCATTCATCTCTAGATTCAGTGCCCCCTTTTTTCCTTTTGCTGGCATTGCCTGCCACCTCTTTTTGTGTTCCTGTCTGTCTTTGCCCTTTCTTTTGCTTTTGTTCTTTCTTTTTTGTTTCCAACAATGTTATTTTGTATCTTTTCTTTTGTCCTGCATCATCTGTCATGTTTTTGTTTATTTTATAATGTATTGCATTCATGATTGTATTTCTGTGCTTGTGGAAAGACAATTGAACCTCTGTGGATCACAGACACATGCAAACTGGGCGGGTGCACATCAATGAGCCAGCACCTACAGTTCAGTTAGAGACTCTAGCTGCACTCTAAGTGTAAAGCACAGATTATGAGAAAGGTTAGTTGAGATGCTCAAATATAACCCACACTTTTCCAAATCACTGAAATCAAGTATGAAAGGAAAGTTAGTTGATCGCTAAATCAAAACAGAGAGAACATGTCAAGTATGCAAACAAGGGACTAGAATGGTGGAAACACAGAAAGCTAGAACTTATCTCAGAGTGTGTGAAGCAATTCAATCAAGACTAAAAAAATCAGCTAAAAACAAAAGTGGCTACAGAACCACACATGGATCTTCCTGCTTCAAAATTTGTTTGACAATCCCGCCTTGCGTGACGCGGTTAGAATAAAGTAGTCAGTTTGTCATTCAACTGGCATCGATCTGGCTGGCAGCCTATACAGGCCAAGGGACCAGACTTTGAATATTGCCCTAAACCTACAAAGACAATCCTCTTAACACTTTGGCATCCAGACAAAATAGGGATTTTCGAAAAAAAACACTGAAATGCACGTGGCTTTGCGCGGGAATTACTCTGCTCTTGTACGGGTTACGGACCTGCCCGAAGTATCAAAAGACGCGGTAAGTCTTCTAGTCTACATTCAACAAAAAATTTTTTGGTTGTGGGGTATGGATTTTTTGTGAGTGACGTCATAAGTAGATGACTTTTAGGCCACCTTGGCCCACTTCACCTGGCCCTCGGCGCTAACCGTTAGATGGCAGTATTTCACTGAAGTTTTCATTGGAAACTAGGCTATAATCCAAGTCTTTTGATACTTTGGATGACTTGCTGGGGGTTAGGGATCAAAAGTTATTATCTAAACTAATAAAAATATTTGACTAATTAGTTAATTAGATAATTAATTAATTTGTTTATTTTAGATCATAAGTTTTGAACCAGAAACGCTAGAAAGTTGATCAAAGGCTCAAAAGACTCG
>JGI24021J15306_10006346_pt1 | contig 14216 bp, 7 predicted proteins | sample Ectturendosymbi1_FD_15306 | JGI IMG/M metagenome (IMG submission 15306) | reverse complement strand
CCCCCCCCCAAAAAAAACATGAAAAAATAAAGAGCAGTCTTCAAGGTTCCACCTTATATCACACAAACTAGTTTGATAGTCCAAGCACATCGCTTGGCTGAAAAGCAAAACAAGTTTGTTTTTGCGATCCAGTGAACAGTAGCAGAAGAAGTTCAATGCGAGCAGGTTACACAGCACGTGAGACGGGAGTTGCAGAACAGCATTCCGAGCTTCTCCTCCTCTGTGGTCGAGATGTGTGACGCCCGACTGCATTTCAGCACAGTGAGAGACCAGAGAAAAGGCTAGGCCGAGTCGATGCAGGAGATCGATGGACACGACGCAGATCGGCAGAAGAAGTTGCATGGCGTCCAACGTAAAATCAACAAAATGCTGCAGCACCGACATTGTAGTCGTGCGATTCACTTACAGCCAGGCGGGAACGTTTTCGTACACCGCAACGAAAGGACCGACGAAGACGTTTTTTCCTTGATTTCATCAAAAATACGTCTTTTTTCTTGTAAAAATGCGATGAACAACAAACGGGATCGCGAGCAAAAGCTGAGAAAGTCCACTGAAGATTTGTGCAAAAGTAACTTTTGTCTTCGTCCTTTTGAGTTGGTCACGTGGCACTGGTGGCAGTGGCGGGGTTGGGTGTCTCGCACACGGGAAGCGCAGACTTTGCCTGCAACGAGTTCAACACTTAACCAACTCAGCTTCAGGTGAAGCATCAGCAAACTTGCAATCAAAGGATTATGCACAATCGAATTTACTCTAAAAACTAAAAGAAAGCATAGGTGTTAAAGAAAGCGGCCGTCTTCAGCTGTACTTGGGCTTGAACGGTGGTTATGAGTTTCCTACGGGAACTGCTGATTTCTCTGCTACGTTCCTGATCAGCAAGATCAGGTTAGCATGCCGCTAGTGGCGGTTTGCACAACCGACATTTGGGATAAAGAAAAGAAACAGACATGAATATTTACGCATGTACTGTATATGAAGCTCAGTCGATTCAAAACTCAAGAAAATTCGACACTCTTCTTGCTTTGTTCACGTAAAAGAGACCGAAGCGTATAAATTGGATGATCTCATGTTTCAACAAGAACCCTTCTAGGCAAAGAAGCCCGTTCGCCGCGATCCACCTTCATAGAATTCGTGTGAGGTTTCGGGCTGTTACGTTACAACGCGTGGTCAGGCAATCTTGCTTCTAATTTGTAGACTCCCGCTCTTCTACATAAGTTTCTCGTAACCAACGTGCTCGCAACTTCACTGTTTTAATAGGCATTTGCTGTTTAAAATCTTGAGCGGTTAGTGAAATGTCAGGCACCAGAAACACCAGAAATCAGGCACCGCGCATCCTATTGAGAAAAGAACTTCTAAAAGCCCATAACCCACTCCAGTCGTTTCCAATTAGGGATGCTGTGGACAGTTTCTGATATTTGGTAGTGAACAATAAAATCTTTATATGAGTTTGGTGCTAACAAATAAAAAATCTAAGAACCCGTGTAAAAGACTAAGATAATAAAAACATGTTACTAACATTCAGTCGTAACTAAAATTTCAGCGTTTGCTCACAAACCAAGATAAAACTATTGTTTACGTAATTATTGCAACATGTGGTTTCTTTGTGCTTTAATGAAACGTTTACAGTTTAAATAGCAACAAATCTTTCATGAGTAAACACATTAACCATGTCGTACAAATGCAACGGGACCTGCATAGAAGAAAGTGATTTACGTAATACAAGTACTGGTCAACAAAGTCAGTCGCACTTTGCTCTCTATTCTGCTTATTAATTCATCAACCAGATATCTATTTCAAAGAAGTTACCGGTTAATTCTTGTGTTTCGGGCAGGAATGTTCTTCTTCTGAAATAATTACTATCGCGCCAAAACGTCGGCAACCTTTGATCAGCGCAGCCACCATAATTCGAATGTTTTTTTTCATCAGTTACACTTTATGACACTTTCACAGACAACGACGACCATACCAGTCTTTTCTTTATTCTCTGTGGGAGGGCGTCGATGTCGGTGTAAACCTGACCCCGCTCGAGTTGTCGCGTCGACCCTTCTTCAAACTTCACCTGAACATTTACAAGTCGCAGAAATTAGTCATCTGCAGGTAAAGAATGATATTATTTCCAGAATAACTCTTTTTGATAGCTGCTGTTTTCACTTAATACTGTACAAACAAAATAACACTGCAATGATCCCAACAATGGTAAGGACAGATTCCACAAAATAACTTCCATTATGAAATGTTATGAGCGGTGTTTCTACAATAACCTAAGCTAGTTTACCATGTGCAGAATCTAAAAATACTCAAGATATGTGAAATTCAACAATCACGCGTAAAAATATTCTTACTAAATCTCACTGAACTAGAAACCGAAACTATTCGAGGTTAAGAACCTTTCTGGGACCACTGCTGTGGGCCATTCCTTCACGCCAGCTTGTGATGGAAAATCTAAAATCGTACCTTTATGTGCATTGCCAACCAACAAGAAAACTGTGAAAGGTCTACTCCACACGATATTTGGAAAAAGATTGAATCATGTCTTCAACTTGAAGAGGCTTATTACTGATGCACAGTGTAAGTCATTCGGTTCACATGGTACCGACCGGTCCTTGCTTTGCATGCGAAGCCTCAATGGTCTTCAACACGATGTACGAACAGGGCGCGATTTTACCTTGATCATTTGCTGCACTGAGTGACCTCGATACTCAGCGTCGTACAGAAGTCCGTCGGTCCATTTGACCTGAACTGTGCTTCCAATTTTGGGGAATTCCTCCGATTTCCAGTCATGGCTCTGCAGTGCAAGAGCAGTTACAGTTATTTGCGAGGAAAAAACGCTAAAGATGGAGACAGAAGAAAAAAGTTTGTTTATTTGGGAGAGACGTGCAACAAACAAAATATTTCCCGAATATTAGTTAGGTTGTAACCGCAAAGCCAGGGCTTACTATAGCAGTACTGTCAACAGATTGTTTTTTTTATATATGATTTACAAGATCAGGGTAGTTGAAAATGCCATTAAACACAACCTTGTATTTTATTATTCTTTGCAGAAATTGCACATCTTAAATCAAAACAAGCTTTGAAAAATATGTAATTCACCGATGGTAATGTTTTCCACAAACGACCGTAATTATTTTGCTCTAACCGAAGCTTTCTAAGTCAATGTTTCAAGTTTCCTAATCCCGACATTTTTCTGATTGCCGTTATTCTCTTTCTCAACAGTGATCCATCTTAAGCTGGACAATAGCTTTCCTCCTCTGCGCAAACTCGCTTAACTGCATCCTTGAATCCATCCAATCGGGTTCGCAGACATTACCAACAAAAATCGTTCTTACAACGTCTTCGGAAAAGCGATGTACTACCGTATGCACTGCAGCGTAATTTACTGGGCTACGGATTCCAAGAGGTTTCACCCAAGCATAGCTCCAAATCGCCATAACCAAAGAATATAATTTCAAACCAAATGCTTTCCTGATTTTGATCACCGGCATGATAGTGTCTCACATCCTACCTTTGCATTGGCATTAATGCAAATGGATCATTACAACCATAGGCTACAACATAAGATGACATTTTCAGTTTCTGGCAGTTACTGTAAACATTTTAAACGTGTCTTGCGGTGTGCTTGTGTCTGTCCCGCCTTACACACTATTCAAAACTCGTCGAGTCTGAAGTTACTTGTGCAACCTCTTTTAAACAAGCATTGCACGAAGTGATTTCGATCCCTGATTGGCAAAAATCATCCCAGGAAAGGAACGCGTATCGCGTTGACTCAAACCACGACATGGAGAATAATATATCGATAAACACCTCCACGCTCTTTATGTAATTGGAAAACTGTGTTGTGTTCAAAAATTGTTATGGTCGACTTTAACGGATTCCAGCTAGAACTTATATGTACTCTTTACAGCTAAGAACAGGTGCTTCTAGCTGTTCAAGCTGCTTAGCATAAAATCACTGCTTTGCTGTTGGGAAATACTGGTTGCAAGAAGCAAAATGATAACACGTAAGCTTGATCCTAGTAGTCTTGGGCAGATGAACAAACAAACAAACGAGTTGTAAAAAACACTGTCTTTCAAAATAAGCCGTTGTGTAAACGAAGAATGTGAAAGAAACAGGAATGTCGATAGCAATGCAATCACACCTTTGTACAATGTTCCGATTGAAAGCACGTAAATGCTCGCTTTAAACCACCGTTTGCGTAAAACCAATGTGTAATCTTTTCATTTTTAACTCCCCAAAATCGATTTTTTGCTGTTACAACATCATAGTATATTACTCAGTTTGTTCGCTTTGCTGTTGCTTATGGCACGGCACTTTCCTTTTTTATTTTTGATTTGCAACTGAAATAACCGACATATTTCTATTTGTAATGCAGACAAGTGCAGGTGATTTGTCAGAAAAATATATACATTTGTTCGTCGCTGAAGCTTTGGATGGGGGGAAGTTAGATGAGAAGTGGCACTATGTTAGGAAATCAAGGAAAATTCACTGCAGCGCACTTTCTTATCCAGGAAAAGAAAAACCACGACGAATTTATTTTTCGTACTTACCACTATGTCCTGCTGGTAGAGGTTATCGCTCCACGAATTGTCCCTGAAGTTAACTTTATAAAAGTTTGCGTTCCTGATCTGGCACACGACACCACGGCAGTACTTCCCTTGTCTGTTCTTCGCCACCACCTCTTCACCGACATCTAGCGACGGTTGCCGGTGACCCTGGAGGGATGACATTGAATGATACGAACAATGTGAAACAAACGCCTAAAAACATGCGTTGCCCAAAACTCTCGTTTGTGACAAGGCTTAGCAAAATCCATCGTGCAGCTGTAGCAGCAGCACAAACGCATGCCTTGGTAGTAGTAAGTTACGATCATACTCTATGGATTTCACGTACCTTATCGGCTAAAAACCAAAACGCATGTCTGAACAGAACGGAAAAGCAAATTGCCGTTGCTTTGTTACCGCGCAGGCTATTTTGCAAAAACGCGGCGCAAAGAGAAAAAAACTAACCTTTGAAACAAAACAATGAACAAAGACAATGCCCACCTCGTTCCCATCGATCTTCATCATCGCGTGTTTGTGGCAATGCACGTAGACTGGAAAAGGCCAATTTCCGGGTTCAATAGGAATCCCAGCTGCATGAGCACAAGTCGTGTGAAACGAGACCGTGCATGGACCGGCACAGCACTGCAGGCAAACTCCGCTTGTCTGATTCAACTTGCTGTCCTTGCAGTAGACGCATTGCTGCGAACAAGAGTATTGATACCGCGCGACTTGACAGGATAGTTGTTGAGGAAAAGCGACGAGAGCGAAGCGTTTTGAGTTAACAGAAAAACAATATGCTCTCAAGGCTATGTTCGGAATAAACTGCTAATTCAATAGAATTTAAATGGCGAGCAAATAACTTCGAGAAACGTATACTGGGAGTAGAAAATATCGAAATTCCATCAACTTCTTTCCTCGTATCGCCTTTGACTTTGCAACCAGGCAGCCGCATTAACCGTGGGTTTAAGCAAAAATATTTGATGCTACAGAGTCAGAAAATTAACTTCATTCGACGTGCAAATACTGCTTTGCTCGCTCATCTGCACCCGTCTTAATTTTCTTAACAGTAGTTGGATGAGAACTTAACTGTTTTATTGTCGTAACACTCTTAATGGAAGCTGCTTGTCGCAGGTACCAAACACAGAAGCAATCTGTTATCCTTCACTGCAGTCTGAAAACTAGCACACAGTGTGCGCGGAATTTATATTCCAGCTACATTCAAATGCGCGATGCTTGGTAAGCGCATGGCATTCACTTGCATGGTCTAATACTTTAATTCGCTTTACCTAGCTCGCGACTTGCAAGAGAACTACAATCATGATTGCAAAATGTTTTTCGGTCAGCACTTTGGCAAGTAAGCTAACTTCCTTATCAAACAGTGCAAAGCGTAGAACACTAGCACCTGTCTATCGTTCGCAGGCCCGTAATCAGCTTGGGACACCAGTGGGGGGCGAAGAGTTTTCTGAGAGGGGCCCGAAGTCTTTCAACTATGTCCAACACATTTTTCCAGGGGGGGTGAAAAAAATTTCATCGCCCCCTTTGTTACGGTGTTACCGGCCTGATCCTTCATAGTCCAAAGCAGCAAATTTGGAAGCCAGACAAAACTTANGTAATGCACTACAGTCTTTCAATTGCATATAAAAAGAATAGCTTAACAAAGCCTACTGCGTCTCCAAAGAGCTATCTGCTCACCAGTTTCAGCCTGGATAGTGGAATCTTGGAAACATTGATGTTATTTCGTTGGGTTGTGTCATTGAAGTAAACCTCGGGTATAGCAACAGCACAAACCACGTGCGCCCAGCCGAGACCGCCATTGATTGGCTTGAGGGCGCCACCTCTGATGCAGCACAAAGTGCATTGCTGGAAATATCAAGAAAATGACAAATTCATCAGAAACCTTCTAAAAGTTCGCGTTTTTGGCAAATGCTGAAAATCGCCGATATGTAATCTAAAGAAGTAGGTTTATCTGGGTTACAAGGAGCGAAAGCATCGTTGATAGACAAAGACGCTATGTATTATTCTTGGGAGGTATACGTAAATGTAAAAGCACTGCGGCAATAACAACCAGTGACGCGAAACACATGGAAACGACGGTCAAAGAGAGGCTAGCTGTTGTTACGATGTTTCCATGCTACGAAGGTGGAACGGCAGATACACTTGTCACTTAAACAGGGTAAACTCATTCATTCATTCACATGTATTCAGGAGAGCGACTGCGACGCCACACGCATTGCAGTGTGATAAACACAATCTTGAATGTAAATATGGGCTATATACACTACAATAACATCGTAATTGGTGCTACAAACATTTGTTACAAGCACATCAATAACTTGACTATGTTACTCCAGAGGCACCTACAATAAGTCGGCGGCTTTCAAGTTAGGTCCTTCAATATTCTAATAACGGAATAGGATTATATTCATGTTGTATACACAAGGTTGCACAAGTTCTAGGCTAATATGAACAACTTTAGAGGGGTTATAATTGGTTTAGGGGGATTATTTTTCAAAATATAAAATGGTTGTACTTTTAAATTTGGATCCAAAGAGTTCCAAATCTTAATCCCTGCGTAAGCAAAGATTTTTGTCCGGTAACCGATCCTTTCCTGGAATCCTAATATTCTGGAGATGACTTTTTCCTTGACAGCACAATTTCTAGGTACCCTGTGATAGCACAACTCCCAAGTTTTCAACGTCAGACAGCATGTTTGTTAAAGAATGTTGATATCCATATCAAAGTCCAGAGGCCAAGTGTTCTTGTGTATGTGCTTTAACGTCCATACACAGTAACATCGGGATAGGTTTACCATATACTTGCTGAAAAAGAACACTTGGATCAAGTACATGCAGACTTGTGGAACAATTATTGCAACCAGGAATTACCTACTGTTCGTCCATAAACGGTAGCGCAAGCACTGGCAATAATCGAGGTTTGATAAACAAGCAAATAAATACGAAGTGCTACTTTGTGATTAATCAAAATAACAAAAAAACTGGCAAGCTCACTGGCGGATTGCTTCTAAATATTGCTGAAAAATACGAGCGCGAAGTGACTGATCCGTAACCAGGGTTTTTTAAGGTATTTTAGGGACCCGAATCGAGTCCCTAGAATCAGAGAAATCGGGTCCCCCCAAAGATCCATACCGGGTACCTACACACTTTCCTGCCGTAGCTGAACAAACGTTTGATCAACCGACAGCGCCACTTACCGCGTCCCACACTCTCTTCATGCAGCGCGCGCACGTCCACGGGGACCTGGTCGGGACTTTTTCGACGCCGTAACAAGATGCATGGACTTGCAGGAAGCACACGCAGCACTGGATCAGGGGTGAACGGCCTTCCTCGTCTGCAAACAAAGCAGCACTGTTGCAGTTCCATGGTTCATGGCACTATCACGACAGGATCAAATTACACGGTAGGCCTTGTGACTTTAAATCAGACTAATGTTGCTGACAGGAAGCTAAAACCCTCTGCCTCACGATGCAGTGTCTACAGAAAGTGAATGATACGAACGTAACTAAACACAGACACTTTTGCGGTTTCAAACACCGGCCGAAAACGGTATTTGATTGATTAAATCTCCGATAAAGCTCGGCTCAATCAAATACAACAATCCGGTTTCTTTAAAATGTCACAATTTAACTACCAGCGCTTTTGGAAAACCTATCAGAGGTCTCCAACGCAATAACGAAGATGAGCATAATAACAACAAACCACCTACCCAACAAGTTGCACGTGGCAAAAGGCGAAGGATGGTTGACGCTGGATGCAAAGCTAACTTCGGGGATGAGAGGCCGCGTGAGTGTTTCGATTTTGTCGCCTTGATCAGCGGCGGCACTCGCTAGCGTCAAGGACGGCAGGCCTCGAACGGTGGAAGTTGATTCTTGTGGACGCTGCCGAAGAAAACAGTTCGCTTTGAAACTTGACTCGCGCTATGAAGTTGCTGTGAACAATATGGCAGGGAGCAATCTTTTTCTCCTTTCATGACTTCTTGATATTTGCAAGTTTGTTCAAAACAAAGACATGACTTAGAAAAATAAGACAGCAGCCATTATTTTAATCAAAAAATAGAACGTGCTGTTCAAAAATTGTGCGAGTCGAAGACCACAACAACGAAAATTGCACCACTTCTGTTCGTAAGCATTGCAACACTCCCCAACTTTCTCATACTGATTTTCTTAAACAGTAAGTTTTTTTTCAAGCAACAGCGCGTGTCAAGCATTTTGAAACAGGTATTAGTTACGCGGCATATCTTGCACGTAGTAAGAACAAATGCAAGGCTTACATCACAGTGAGGTTTGAAGAGAGAACAGATCGCACAATAGGGAGGGAACCTTGCGACCGCGCCGTTGTATTCGCGTTCTTCCTTGAAACTGACTCTCGAGTCAGAGAGAATGGCGGCGGAAGTAGTGTCCTGTGCTTTTGAAGCATTTTCGACAACTGGCTCCTCATCTGCCGGAAAATCACACGTGGCCTTGACAAGAAATCCGGTAACACAAAAAACTTAATGTTTTGTTTCAAGCGGTCGCAAGTCCCTCGACTAAGTAGCAAGTCAAGCGAACGTAAAACATTCTTTTTAGACGGTTAACCCAAAGTACGTTGCTGAGAAAACATCGCCAGCTAATATCGCAGGCAGGAAGTTAACAAGGGTCAACATCAATAGCCAAGTATTTTGTTTGCATACCTGTGCTTTTATGGCTTTCTTTTTTCAACAGAACTTTGGACGAAGATTTTTTCGAAATCCCCTTCTTACTCACAGGGTGACGGCGTTTCGTCGGAGGGGAGACCAGATCCGTTCTGCGAAGCTTGGCTTCTGGAAGAAGACGTGACAAGACCATGATTTGATGAAATAGGAAAGTGCTCGCAGATTAACAAAGCAGCACGCACCTTGCTTTATGACGAACGTCTTCTGGTCCAGCGCTTCAACAGGCAGCGACGAAAACGGTTCGCACTGCACTGAGCAGTTCGCTCGTTTCGCCGCGTTTTTCGTCGGCGATCGCGAGGAACCCGTCACGTCCTCGCTTTTAATCCGTTTCGGTTTCTTCGCAGACGAGTCGTGCAAATCGTTCTTGACCGACGCGGACTTCAAAGAAAGTCCGCCGTTCGGCATCTCGTCAATGGACGCGATCGCGCGCGCCGACGACATCCTCCTCGTGTCGGTTTTGACGCTGTCCGACAACGACAGCTGTCCCGGGTCGAAGCGTGTTTGCTGCGACTTGATCTTAGGTGCGCACGGCTTGCGGCGAGAGAAAAGCGCCTTCACGTCTTTCAGACCGGGAGGCTTGAGTTCTATCGGCACCGTGGCGATCTCGTGACTGGCGGCGGCCGCGTTCGCTTTGCTTTCCTCCTGCGATCCGGCGCTCTTCGCCTTTTGCTTCTGTGGCGATTTGCTGGAAGAGCAGCCCGAGTGCCTGAACACACGGAGCGTCACCGTAATTGCATCTGCACCGAACGACTGCACTTCAACAAGTACTTTCTTTTTGCGCAACGGTGACACACATCAGCAACATGAAACAATTCAACATATATCTGAATGGAAATTGCGACGATGCATTTTTGAATTGTTTCGACGATGCATGCTGCGGAAGCGTGGTAACATTTGCGAGGAGCACAGGCGCAGAGTTTGAAAATTCTACGGGAGCGCGAAATTCACAACGTCACAAAATTTCATTATGACGTCAAAACTTTCGATTTTTAAGGCTTCTATTCCATATTTATCCGAAAAATTTCAATAAATTTCAGAATATTGTCTTAGAGTACTTGTTAACAAAGAACTGCTCAATAAAAAAATGAAAAATTATCGGGAGTGCCGCACCCACGGCCAGAATTGTACGCAGAACTGCGTACTCGGCGCCTATGGCGAGGAGGTGATGATAGCGGTTCCTGAAAGGCGACTGTTGAACCTTGAAAGCCACAGCACTTCAAGTACCTTACGAGATTCAAACTTCCGTTCTGCTTGTGAGCAGTTAAAAATTTGCAGTGAAACAAGGCAAATGCAACTTCAAAGCTATGAAGATATGTTATGTGGGAATGTGAATTGAAAGTTTTCACAATAAGTCAATTAGAAACAAATCATACTGTCTTCAAACAAGGAAGTTAAACTTTCAGCCACGTAACATAGTGATTAACAAGCAACATACTCCTTAGCCTTCTGCGGAGATCTGTGCGAAGCGTAAGTTCGTTTCTTTTTGATGATCAGTGCTTCAGCGTGCTTTTTCCTGCACAAGAAAAATGTATCAGGAGGTTGCATTTACATTTCTGGAAATGAAAGAAGACGAGTTTTAAAACAGATTCCTGCGTAATTTGTAACTCTCGTTTAAGCCTCTTCAGCGAAATATAAGGACTCACTCTCACTACCACGTTCAAAAGAGAGTCAGCCGCGCACTAGCATCCAGTTCCCTTTGTTTTTATGTAAACACTATTTCCACTCATTCTAGGCCTGGACAGTCACAAACCTGTATTCAACCACTTTTTCCATCCAGCTCGGAAACGGTTTGGTCAAGTCAGGTGCGAGTGGGATTTCGTTGTATGCGAGCTTTGGTTCGTGTTTTTTCGATTTCCATTCTTCGTACTTGTCAGGCTGCAACGAACAAGTCATTTTTCTGGAGCAGTGGTTCTCAACCCGAGGTCGTGTACCATTTTTGGAGGAGTCGAGAATGGAATTTTTTATGTACACAGCTGCATTACATTTGCTTTATTCGAGTTTTAGATAGTGGTCGTTCGGTTATAGTGGGTTTCTGTAATGGGTCGCAGTAGAAAAAAGTTGAAAACCACTGTTCTGGAGGGAACGGCATGGCAGGAAATATCAAATCCACTTTCGCTGTAGCGAAAATCCAGCTGCGAGCGTTTGGCCGCAGCGCCCTTTGGCCAAGAACATTGACCTCCGTCGACCTGGAGGCGGCAAAGCGGATGTTTCAGGAATCAACCAGTCACTGATGGCAGACAACCGAATAACGCCGAAACTATCAGCAGAAGATAACTCCTAAGCGCACGTGAAGGAAATAGTTTGGTACAACAAACAAAAAACACTTTCACAAAACTGAAAATTAGACGCAAGTCCAAAATCTATACAATTTGGAAAGCAGTGAAAGAAAAAAAACACCAGGCGTGGAAAGCGTTACATGAAGAGCCGCAAAATCGCAACAACCAATACCTGAAATATTTGAACGAAAATATCCATATCAATGGTGACCATGTCATTGCGACACAAACATTTTTCGGCAACCTTTCCGTAGTCCACCCAGCGTTCTGAAGCGAAATTGGTAGATTCGGCGCAGTTGTAACCGTGATTGAAGCCAGCGTGGAATCCGTATGGAAAGGTTATGATGATTTCTCCAGCTTCTTGCGTTATCTAGCGCAATACACTCGTCAGGCAAAATTCCAAGGCATACTTCTTTCGTCAATGTTCATCATATGTACACACAGTTAAGCAGTGGGAGAAAATGTAAATTATACTCTTCACCAAGCCTACACGCTAAAATACAAGGACATCATGCCTAAAAAGATGGAAAGATTACTATCTTTTCAGGCTTCAGCCCACAGAAAGGTTGAGAAATGTTCAAAAAAATGACCAGCGCATGCTTTACCTGTTGCTCTCGTGCCAAGAACGTAAGTCACAAAATCCCCCTGGTCTGTGAACAACCCTAAGCTGAGCTAATCTTCGCTAACGTGGCATATAAAGAAATCAGCAGTTCGTGAAGAACTCTCAGTCACTGTGTACACCAAGGGTAAAAGCAGCACCATTGGAGTTGCATTCCGTTAGACTAGCACCATTGGGGATTACCGCAACTTCTAGGTTGAGAAAACCTTTTTCAGGCAACTTCGTGGCGCATCAGGAAAGAAACTGGTGAAATGCTTCGGGTGTAACTTTCTTTTTCACGCAAAAAACTGCAGAGGCAAATTTCGATACAGGTCGACAAGTCGGTAATCACACTACTGACGTTGCCACAGTAACTAAAGATTGGCTATCTGGAACACACTCCAATCTGTCTGAATTAAAATTTTAAGAACAGGCCAACAAAGATGGCAGATTTCAGGCGAAGTTATGGTCATTCTATTCATAAACACTGAGTTGTTTCCCAATATCTGGTCGAGGTGGAAAACGCACATGCAACCCGATTACAGTGCGATGCAACGGCGACGGGGAATCAATAAGGATGGATCATCGCTTGTTTTTCACTTGCTGGACTACGGTTGTTCTCAACACATTCGTCCGTAAGTGCGGCTTTTCGCTCAAGTAATCGAATGCGCCAATGTGATACACTTTTTGCTGCTCAAGCAACGGTTGTGTTGCAGAACCGAGACAAGAAACATTCTTGACAGCCACTGCTGAACACGATACGAACTAGCATACTTGAATTTTAACTTATTTCTGCGATTTTTTTAAAAAACAACGGAAAACCAGGGACTGGCTCGCGTGACGGAAGAACTACGCTGGACTAAATCATTGATAAGAACACCCTGCAACAAATTAAAGCGACAGTGAAAGCTAAAATTATGGTATCGGCCAGTGAAAAAGGTAAATTTTAGCATTGGCTGAATCAATCCCACATTTGTGTGGAGCTCTTCCAAGAAAGACAGGCGACGAGGATATTGAATAACTGTTTGACACGCACAGTGCGCTGAAGACAATTCCCTGATTTATAAAGCACAAGTAGAAACCCGAGTAAAAACACCCGCAGCACATATGCTTTTTGATGCATCAAGCAATTCAATTGTGTCAATTAGTCACCTTGTTCACTGGAATGCCGTATTGCTTCAAAATGTTCGGCGATATCAGGGTCATCTTGTGTCGCAGGAAGGCAGAACAGGTTGACTTGCTGTTCGGAAAGAACCCGGCTGCAAGACGTTCTAAGCGTTTGCCATGCTCAGGCGGTACGGCGTACCTGCGTCAAAACAACGAACTTAAAACGTTTAAAGCAGGGGCGGGGAACCTGCGGCCCGCGTGAACATTTGACATGGCCCGCGTGAACATTTGACATGGCCCGCGTGAACATTTGACATGGCCCGCACCAGAATTTCCGTTATCCAAGTTAGAGTACATCGCGTCAAAACGAAACTCCATGCAGGCTTTTTTAAGGAAAATGTTAGGTACCCAGTATGGACCTGTAGGGACTTGATTTTCTCTGATTCTAGGGACCCGGTGATAATTTTCTGTTTCTAGGGACCCGAATCGGGTCGCTAAAACACCTTTAAAACCCTGCTCTATGATAAGCAGGTACTTAGCTAGTAAGTCAAAAGAAGTCAAGCAGTCACTCTTCCTCATAGTTAGATAATGGTAGAAGTTTAGTATAAAATTAATTGATTATGCGGCCCGCCAGCGATAATGCACAATTCATGCGGCACGTGATAGTAAACAGGTTCCCCACTCCTAGTTTAAAGCAATATTGATTCGACTGTAATCATAAATCAAAGATAAACAAGGGTATCTTTCAGATTTTTTAAAACTTCGGAGACAATCCCACTGGCACTACGTTTGTCCACTAAAAACTAGCAGGGTTGTGATCCCAAATAGTACTTTCCGATTCACTCAAGCTCCTATTAATCGCGAAGTAAATGTCATCATCATCGTCATCGTGTCTCGTGCACGGCGCCCGTCGGCGCGTCGTGCGTTGAGCCAATCAGATTCACGAGAGCCTGCCATTTATCACGGTCCTGCGCGAGGGGTTCAATTGCGGCT
>JGI24021J15306_10006344_pt1 | contig 14217 bp, 10 predicted proteins | sample Ectturendosymbi1_FD_15306 | JGI IMG/M metagenome (IMG submission 15306) | reverse complement strand
ATCTGTTTGAAAAAAAAACACACATGTCCGGCCCATGCTGTGGCTTAAAGCAGTGGTTCCCAAACTTGTTCGAGCCGTTACCCAAACCATGGTATCGATTATGTCTTATTAACCTCAATTAAAAGTTTTCGCATTTCAGGTCAAATTCTTTTGCAGTGATCGCTTATAATACAGAACAACAATGTGGTTTTGGTTTTGCGTTACCCCCGGAAGAATCGCGGATTACCCCCAGGGGTAATTTACACCCAGTTTGGGAACCACTGGCTTAAAGCCAAACCGGTTGTCAGTGGTGGCAACAAATGGTGTGATGCATCAGGATAAAATGTAATCTTCAAATAGTTTGGAGATCGTTGTGGCGAATGAAACAGGTCTGTAGTTACCAACACAACTTGTATCACCATCCTTATTTTTTCAAGTATGTACTTTAACAGTTTTCATGCATTGTTGTTGAATTTTGCCATGCATTAAACACACGCCAAACAGATCACTGAAGTAAAAGCACACACTGGTAGTAGCATTGATGATGTGCTCATAAAAATTTTCATCTTTACCAGCAGCACTGTTTAGGGGATGTTTGTGAATTAGGGATTCAAGCTTTGCATTGTCGCACATAAGATTATTATCAATATCTTGAAAATTTTCTTGGTTGTTTAGATTTTGGTTTACAACAGCGTCAACATTGCTATTTTTGATGAATTCATAAATCTTCAAAGCGTTTTTTTCTACATTTCTGGTTGCACTCCAACCGTGAATGGGAACATGGCTTTGCTGCTTCCTTTTCTGATAAGGCGCCGTGCAGGGTACTTGCAAATACGGCTGTTTTGTGGTTTTGCTTTGCGATAGGTTCTCAATGCATATTTGAAATATTTGCGCTTTTCTTCAATATTGTCAAACAAAAGTCCATTTTTTGGCATTTTTAGCTGTCGGCAAATCAGTTTATAGAGATTTGCAATGAAATAGCTGATTGTCGAGACGGATGATGAGCAACGAAAGTAGAAAGAATTTACCCTTAAATTGCAAAAAAAACAAAGAAGTTCGACGCTTTTGTGGAAAATTTTGTTGTTTTTGTCACATTCGACGCCAATACATCACAAATTAAGCCAACGAGATTCCCCAAGACAAACCGAAATTTCCACATCTGCAGACTGGCAAGCGCAGCGTGAACTAAGACGCCTCACCCGTAAGACTGGCTGTTGGATTCCTCGGCGGTAACAGTACAGCACGGCTTCTCGAAAGTAAGAGAGAACTCGTTTCGGCGCCAACAGCAGTGCATGATCAGCACAACGTTCGCTGTGACGTGAACAAGTAAAAGACTTTGTTAAACAAAGAACATGAAATGAACTTCGGTGAAGCAGCGGATACAAACAACATGCAAATCATATGACCAACGTCAAAAAGGAGGTGGACGGACCAAGAGCAAAGGAACTTGCACAGACACATTGCTACGTTCGCCATTTTTTCATCTCTTGAAGGCATCAAGTCGCCGTGTACTGTTTACATAAAGTATAAAACCAAATGACGACGAAATAAGTTTCCTCGAAAACTTCTGCTCAAAGCGCCGCTGTCACATTCTTTGTATTCAGCAGCTTCTGCAATGCCTGCGTTGCGGATACGCACGCATTGTTCGCAAGTTTATGCATTCAGCGCTGCACGCAAAAATGTGTTATCTTTGTGTTAGCTGCAATTTATTTGCGATTACAATGGCTTTAACGCATTCCCTTACAAAATTTTATATCCTTTTATTTAACAGATCCGACACTTCCTGCAAAAGAAGAAAAAAATTGAAGTATCAGTTAATCCCGTGAGGAACTGTTAAGCACTACTGTTAAGCAAAAACCCTTGAAAAGTTGCTCAACTCACGCACTCACTAGAAAATTAATTCTTATCCAAGCCACTCGCTTTGGTCATAACTGCATCACTTACCAAATGCAATCAGGAACGCACCAAAAGCAATGGACATTACGACATAGTAACCATCCACGTTGGAAATAGTCCACGGTGTGCGTGGTGCAGGAGGTGTAGGAGGAGGTCCAGAACAAGATTTGGGACAATCACTGCAGCTACATGGGCCTGGAAAGACAGGTGGGTTCATCATTGTTGTGAAAAGCGTACACAACCAATTGGGTTTCGTGTTTCCCGTAAGTGTGCAATTAGCGTGGGTTGCAATTTTTCCGGCATTTATTATTGTACCGTCTCCATGCTGCTGGTAATTCGGTGTGTCGCGATCAAATGGGTTTGACCGTTGTCAGACATGCATCGCATGAACTGCTCAATTTGTAATGCTATTCGTAACGTTTCGAAGTACCTGGTAAATCTTCGGATCCTGGTAAACCTTAGTACAAAGCTTTGTGGACAGAATCGGCTGTTTTGCCCTTGTGATACTTCCAAACTTGAATGTTGCTAAGTGCAGGCAGAATCCTCGCAGAGTTGTGAAAGCACAGCATTGCAGGCAGATTCGTGGTATACCCCATTTCACTCTCTTTACGTAATTTTATGCTTTACTTGATTAAATAAGGCAGCGTTATAAGTTTCCTATATGCCTAAAAAATTGGTCGATACCTGTAGCATAACAATCAGCTAATAATGATCTCTTCTTTACCGCGACAGTAAATCCCCATTGTGCATTAGTAAAATTGTGGCATTAGTGATGACTTCTCATTTTTCCGCGTAAAATCTTTTTTATCACAGAAAATCAAAAATTTTCAAAAAAGTTGGATTCCGTATACCATTATATATACCAGAGGTGGCCGGAGTCACTTTTTCAGACTCCGACTCCGCTCCTGTTCCAAAATTTTTGAATCCGGATCCGGCAGGTTTTCAAATTTGAGAATCCGACTCCTGTTCAGACCCCGGCTGCCATCACCGATCCAACCTAAATTTACCCATGTATTTACTTAAGAAATGACCACACAGACTCCTGCTACTGCCGAAATCGAAAAGTGACTCCGGATCCGGGTTCGATTTTTCACTCAATTTTGACTCCGGGTCCGGATCTGGGTCCAAAGCGCAGAATCATGCCGGAGTCGACTCCGGAACTCCGGATCCATGGCCACCTCCGTTATATATTCAACCTTAGAATACTCAACATCCCCTGCAAATGCTATGACGTTTTTCAAATAGGGAATCTTTTCAACAAAAAAGTTTAAAACAACATCTTCATCCTTCTAAAAACTCTCGATTGTTTGTTTGCTTCTCTAACTTTAGTATTGCATTTCTTATTTCAGGTCCTTTTCAGGTGGTTTATTATATAGCAGGTTTTCCACAACTGCGTCGCGTGAGTCAAATTTTAGCCTGATATGAAACACTTTGCTAAAATGTTGATACATCGTGCTTTCCTCGTACGCACTCGTTGTATTTTCATTAGCTTCTAGATATTTATAGTAAGTTGACCATGCAAGTTTGAACTAAAATGACACATCCATGTATAAAAGCACATGCTTGCGTATCAGAGAAAGGAAACATACATTACGTTACCGATCGGAAGTTGAGATACCACGAGCAAATAGATTGTTACAAAGACCGTTTACGGCAGAGCAAACAGAATGGTCTGAACATACCTATGATTTGGGTGACGACGATAAATGCTTACGGTCCGAGGCCTGTCGAGGTTAACCTTTTTGTTCAAAATATTCACCGGGAAACGCACACACAAAGGGATAATCAAAAAGTTTCAGACCTCAGCCAACCAATCAAAAGACGGACAATGAACCCATGGGTGGATCCAGCCAGTCAGGTTAGGGGAACGATTTCGGTAATATTTGGTAGTCAAGTCTCACTGCGCGTTCACTAATGTAAGAGAGATGAAGTATACTTCACAACACTGCTGTGACAAAACAATGGACGGCAAAATTACCCCATGTCACGAATGTTGTTTTCTGAATTGTAAAAAATCGTGGTGAAAAAAGTTACTGTCTTAGGTTTTAAGGGAGCGATCGCCACAATCATTCCCCCTGGATCCGCCCTTGCCTGCACCATTGATTTATCGCGTCCTTTATAAGTAAGCTATTGTGACCAGCCAACGTGATTAACCACACAGTTAATGCAAAGAATAACCGATGAGAATTCATTGTAATCTTTGAACTAATTCNAACTAGGTACGTCACGAAAGCACATCCCTNCTGATAAGCATGCAAAAAGNAATCGAACGACTNCAACTTACCTGAACCGAAAGGTGTGCCTTGGTTACAGTCGGTCGTGGGATAGTTCATTCCAACACCAGGTATGGTGGTAAAGTTGGGATTGATTTGGAATGGTGCTTGACCATTGTTTACATCGTTCATGTACTCTATCCATTTCTGTATTCAAAAAAGGTCAAAGAGTTTTCCACAGAATGTAAATGCACTAAATCAGAGAAAACAACACCTACTGTGAACACATCGTTTCTAAAGTGAGAGACGTAGATGTCACAAAACGAAGTTCACTGAGAAAACAATTAGTCTCATCTCGTACGCTACACAAACTGTATCGTTACCTACAGTATGTAAAATTTTGCTCTAAAAATACTCACATGGGCGGTACATTTATCAGCGTATGGACCGCAAAGCAGTTTTATTGCAGGTGAGTTGGTGGAGGGACTTGAAACGTGTTTGCAAGAATTGAACATTGAATAAGCATAATCATCATTAATGGTGTAATTCAGTTGAAATACGTAAGTTTTGTTGGTAAAAGACGTGACTCGATGTAACGTGTCATCTGCACAACAAATACAATGCCATCAGCACAGCCGTTTGTGACAATACAAAACAAATTAGGAAAACTGAGTTTAATCTGCATGCTATTACTAAATCATCCACAAAATGTTGTTTGAAAAACTTCTAAATACAGCATAACCAATCTTTGAAGATTTTCTTGTTGTAAGACATCCAGTGTTTACAGCCGTTGCTTAGGAATATATACTATGCATATCTGTACATGCAGTGGCAAGCTAGAGGTTTGAGCCAGAGGGGAAATTTAGCTGAAAGAAACCAACTGGCCTCTGTAGTGAACCCACTAGCAAACACTCAGAAAAAAGCTTGAGGATATGAATCCAGATGTGGATGATTATACTAAAACCCTAAACCATTAGAAAACACTCCGAAAAACACAAAAATACAACAACCTACTCTAAACCAAAATGATGCTAAAACCAAAATATAAGTTACGTAGGGGCCTGGTTTTACATTCAGCTTGTCAGAGGGGGTGATTTGCACCTCTACCCCCTGTCAGTTATGACTGTTTGTGCATGAAACATAAATTGGTATAATTTTCCAAAATCATTGTACATTTTAAATGTTGCATCAGACAAGAGCTTCATAATGAAGCTCCAATTGCGTGCTAAAAGTGTAGAGTTTTACAGATATTATAACAACTTACTTCCTTTTCCAAAGGCTCCAACATTTGTAAAAGAGCTCTGGTTTGTACTGCAAGTCATTTCACAGTACAGAGCAACAAAGTTCCGATAGCAAGATGGGCATCGGGATAGGTACTGGTATGGCAGCTGCAAACTGTTCTTCAAGGTTCTCAGTTGGTTAGCACTGCAGCAGGTGTATGTAGCATTTTTACCTGCCAATGGCAAACTCATTCCTGTGATTGATAAAATCATGCAGCAAGCTTCATTTCCTGTCATTACCAGAATTTATAACACAGCAAGAAACTCCTTTTTGCAATTTGACAAGTACTTCAGGTGCTAATTCTATTAAAGTGCAGTGTGATAACCAGGATATTTTGTGCTATGTGATGCATCACAGCACGTATCTGTTCGTAATTCATCACACAGTCAATGTGTAGGTTGCCTGTGTCTCACACAGAGGTTGGCAGCAGTTTTGAGTTGTAGAAAATGAGTGCTTCAAGAGGGTACATCGTAACTCATACCAGCACAAAATACAAAAATGGGTCTAATTTGGACACAAACTCACGCAAAAGAGTGAAGTAAAGAAGGTATAAAAATTGACCATACCTTTGTGTAAATATGGACAAAGATCAAAAAGTATATCTAAACCATCCTCATCCTGGAGTTTCTTTGCTTTCCCATTATAATAACAATTAATTTTTTTGTTGTTTAATTCATTTGTGGCACATTCATCATACATAATGCAATAGCCATCTTTATGGGTGATGTTGGAAAGTGGAGGAAAGTCTGAGGCAGTGTAAGTTGGGTTTGAAGTTCCCAAATTTGAACGAAGTGAAAATTCAGCTCTTGTCTGAAAAATAGTTAAACAGCCATTCAGTCAAGTTAAGGAGAATTTTTTTGCCAACCAGAAAATTTTACAAGAAGTTTTAAGTAGCCAACATAAATTAAGCAGATTTCACAGACTTGAACAATACACAGCTATACTAGCCAGTCTCCATCTGCTTAACCTTCCTACAACTTATGTTACACTTACTGCTGTTTTATACACAAATGTTCTAAAGTACACATTAAAACTGCATAATTAATGGTAATTCAGGATAAAAAACACACTATGATAAAATGTATTTTCCTGCACTATCATTTCAGACAAATCTGGTTAATCGCATACTGGAATCTCAAATTGTAGCATGTCATTTGTTAAGAAATTACTCTAGTTAACCTCATAACAATTAATTACATCATCCAGTTATTGAATCAAATTTAAGCAGTTAATGAAAATATTGATTTTAATCACACAATCCAATGTTTACTTTAAGAATGTAAACTGTGTGAAACATAGATTGAGTGAAAACGAACTAAGGTATTGCTTCAAAAGCAGCTATGTTCTTGACTTATTTTTATTGTGAAACCTAATTACATCAGGTGGGGTGATCACACATCTGCAGTGACAACAGTGAATGATTTTACTATAGTTGTTTGAAAATGATAGGTGGCTTTTGTGCCAAAAATGTGAATATAAAAAGGTTAAGTACTGCAAGACAGCATGCATAACTTTAGGATTTACAGTAAAATGCCAGAACTAAATGAAGAAGTAAAATGTAATAATTTAACTTTGTCAGACAAAATCTTCATTATTGAAGAACCTGATACAAAAGCATGTCAAAGCACAGTCACTAAAAAGTTTGCGATATTGCAGTCATTGGTATCACTAAAGAATGCAATGTGGGCAATGGTATATACTAATCTATAAAACATGAGGAAAAATATGCCTGTTGCTGTAGATTAGCATCATTACAATGTTGTTTCAGTTGGAGAGGAATAAATAACCACTTTTGTTACTGTGTGACATTTACACTAGTTCTGAAAAATCACATATTCTTGTTAATCGCATAAAATAGCTTGGTAAATAAAGATGTCATTAACCAGACTCATCTGTTACATGACAATATGAAGCCATAAACATGAAATCTTGTTTCTAAAAGCACTTGTCATACAATCGCTTTTAAGATGCTTTGAGTAAACTTTAGTCAAACACAATGTTTGTTAAATCTGGAATGAGGTGTTTATGGTCAAGCAGGATAGTTTTTGTTACTTTGTAGTTTTTTCACACAATCTACTTTATTCACTCTCAGTACAATAATTCAAGACATTTTGGTATGTGATGCACTGAGTTGCTATAAATTCTCGTAGTGAACAGCATAGCCACTAATTTTGAAAACATAGTATGTTTTTGACATTTCAGCTTAGTCATAAGCCATCTTCAGGAAAAAAAAATAAAATACACCAGTGGTAAAGCAAAGTGAAAAAGCAGTTTAAAGGCATCCATACTGTATTATGTAACATAGATCAGTATATGTTGAGTAACATCACCTACTTCAAATATTTCATTTCTGCTGTCATATATTAACCACGTATGTGTATATTTTGCTATGTTCCAAGGAACTGGCAAACAAGTTTATGTTTAAACATCCACTGGAAAATTCCGAACACTCTGACAAGTGGTGTTTATATTTCATATTTGAATGTAGCTTTGCTTTTCAGACTGGCTAAATTGCCTAGTTGGTTGAGCACGCACCATCAAGCTGGTAGACTAGGTTCAATTCCCAGTGGGGTCATACTGATCACTTGAAAAACAGTACGTGCTGTCTGTCTAGCTTTGTGCTTGGTGTTGATGGGAGGGTGCAAGGGAACAGTTCACATGCGGTACTGCCATTTACTTGGCACCAATGCAGCATTCATTGCAGAACCAGCCACACGGCCCATGGTGCAAGCAAGCGGAAATGGGTGACACAGACAACTCGTCGTACTCCAAAAGGAGTACAGAAATCAAGTATAAACTAAACTGAATATTGCTGTTCAAATGTTGCACACTTATGCCATCAAACAATATACACACGAACCAATTATTGAGTAAATCTCTCATAGGGCTTACAACACAGCATTTCTTGAACACCTATAACAGCCAACTGCCTTACAAGCAGTAACTTTAACCATTAACAATGAAATGTATAATTTTAGACAAAATAAATAAAGAACAATCCCTAAAAATTAAATAAAATCTTACCATGCACACAAAGAAGCAAATATTTTGAACAATCCATAATTTAATTAACCAATACACCATGATTCTGGTAGTATAACTAACCTATTATCATAACCTGCTTAAAAATATATTTAGAAGACATAAATGTGACAAGCTAAATATGAAAAACTTTTGCACCTTTAAAATATTTTCTTGAAACTTCAAAACACAATATTTATTTATTGAAATCTGTTAAGGATGGCTCAAAGTCAAATTAAGTCGCTTAATAACAACAATTCTAATCAGGGTTGCCAACCTGACTTCACAAAAAAAAGCTAAACCTAGTTCCAAAGAAGTCGGAAAAGACCAGATAGCAGTCATAAAACATACAAATATAAAACATGCATAACCAAACACAAAATAGATATTAAAACTGGTCAAAAACATAAATGTAATATTCCAACCTTCAGAAGCATTTTCTTTCCCCACAATTATGCTGATGTGTGTTTCTTATTAAATACATGAAGAACTTTTAAGGCAGGAGTAAAATGTTTGCAATATTCTTTGGACCTTGCATGGTCATAGACTCTCACCAGAAGAAATTTGTAATGAATATGCAGCTCAGAAACTCATTTGTCAGGGTCAAGCCTGTCTGACTGAAAAGTCAGAAAAAGCCAAATTTTGTCTGGAGTTCATTGAAAACGGGCTAGAATTTTAAAATCTAGCTTTAAAAAAAGCCAAATGGGCAACCCTGATTCTAATAAGCTTGGTTGTCTTGCATCAAATTAGTGTTCTCAATTTGGGATGCTTATGCCTATTTGAGGCAAAAGACTTGGGGGATTCCAACGCCTATGCCGCATCACATTATAAGAAGTTTTGCATCACAGACCTAATTACAATATTTTTGCAAGGTTTAGGATGTGGATTTAGTACAAGAATCATGTCTAGAGTAGCAATACTATCATAACATAATGCAGATCATATCATCCCATTTATTTATTTTAAGATCAAATCAGAAGGTACGGTCCTTCCTAACCCTCCACTGGGGCACCTGTATGGATAATCTCTGTGTCTTTTAGGTGCCTCAGCGTTCGTTGTCTTGAATAGTACATCTGGCGAAATGAACTCAGTACCGCCAAATAAATCTGCCTATCTATCTATCTATCCACTAAACGCGGCCTTCTCAAAGTTCCTCCCCAGCCAAATTAATTGCCTATTCCTGCATACTGCAGAAAGCTTCTGGAAATTAGTGAGAAAAGGTAGATATCCCAAACCACAAGATTTTGCGCAAAACATTGGACGATAGTCTCCAACTGCTGCCACTAACACTGGTATTGATAAAGCAATGATATGTTGGAGAAGTCTTGACCACAATCATCCCACTAATAGAGATTTGTAGGAAATTGCTATTTGCTATTGTGTAGCAATTTTGATGGTGTATTCACTTACCTTCCCTTTTTAGTTTTAAATCTTGTGAACATGTTGTTTTATACATCATTTTATTGGAAGTGGCCCTCAAGTTGTCACATTTTTGTAAATGGCCCGAAGGTCAAAAGTAGTTGGACAAACACTAAAACAACTCACTGGCAACAACTGTGTTAATCATTACCACATGGAAGTATTACATAATGGAAAAACGTGGTAAAAAGCACCAAACAAACGAGGTGAGCAGATTAAAATAATACATGAAGATGCCCATTATTTAGCAAAATCATAAAAATTATGTCTAATCGAGGCAGCCAGTGTTTTGGCAAAATAGAGAGATTTACAAGGGTGAAAATGTATGTTTCTGACAATATACGACAAAATGCGGTAGGTATTTTTGTAGGTAATGCAGAGGCATTTCATACCAGACTGTATATATTTGTTCCACAATTGGCAAACACATATCAGCATGCAATATGCATGAATGTAGCATTTTTAACTGTAGTAGAGCACTGAACAAAGGTACTACGGAACTTGTTTGCTGTGTAATTATGTGAATTCACGTGTNTTTGGATATCCTTGTCATCCTTCAGTATGCACAAAATAATGCACCAAAATAGTTGACCTTCTCAGAAAACTTCATGCTTATACCATTTGAAAAAATGACCAATGTAGCAGGTTGTTTATATTTTAGGTGTTAAAATTGTACTGACCTGGGTTTTTATTTTCGCTGGGACATTTCAATCATATGTTTGAAAAACTTCTGTCACTTTTTCGTCTTTGGAATATTTTTTATGACTGAAAAAAGCATTATGATTGGATTGACTTAATTTTTTTGTCATTTTGAAAAATATTCTGCCTAGACCAAAATTGAATTTGAATAGTAACCATTACCATAATTTGGTTTGCTCATGACATGTTTTTCATGATGTATACCTAATTTCATTTAATCTTAATACAACTTTGGATGTACAACTATTGCACAAATGCTAAAGTATGAACCTAGCTAAAATCAAAGGTTTTACTCATTTGTAATCTTCCCAATTAACATGAATTTCTATAATTCCAGATAATTGAGACTATGAAATCACTAGTTCATTAATCTACACTTTTTTTAGATTATTAAAATCATGAAAAAAACAATTAAAATTAATAAGGCTATAAATAAATGCAAACCGAGCAATAAATCTAAAAAAATCACTAATTTTATAAAGAAAATTAAGGCTTAATTTAAGCTTACACTTTATCAGAGATCAAGAGTCGAACAAGGCACTAAAACCACAATAAGAACACGAGTGTTTTCAAAACTNAGTTATTGCTGGTAGACAAACTATGTCTCTGTGTAGCTAATCCTTAAAAAGACGTTTTAACTGTTACAAAANGGTAAGGTAATAAAGTTTGTTTATTTTCACCATGCTGCAAGTCAACAACTGAATGAAACAATATGAAACATAGGTATCATGAAAGGGACTAATCATACGACTCAATGATCTACTCAACAGTTTCCACCCTGTAACTACCTTGAAAAGCACACACACAAAAAAAGGACCTAAACCACCACTTACAAAGCATATAAAAAGAGGAAAAGGATATTGAAAAATCTAGGAAAGGCGCAGACTTCAAAATATAACTAACTACCAGTGGTAGCTTGCATGTAGGCACTATAGAATTGCAACACCCCTATTTTCACGCTATAGTTCTTTTTCAGGTCAGTTTCTGTTTTATTTTGGTATTTCGTTTTGTATGCACAAAACATGTTATTTTGGTATTTCGTTTTGCATGCACAAAACATGTTGACAATGTGTCTTCCCTATACAAAACATTTTGCACAAAGACTAAATATTAGGCATCTATTTGTTTTTGTATGGGAAGCACTACAAATGACGAAAACCTGAAGCCATGAGCGCTCACAACACTGGTATTGCAATAGAAAATTACAGGATGCGTTGTGGCCTATCAATCAAACATAGTCAACCTGGCACTGTAAGCCTAGAGCTGTGGTTTTTGTAGTGCTCGGCTGACAAGCGCAGAATCAGTGTTATTCATGTAAAAGTAGTTGCAGGCAACAGCATCATTGTGTTCATCCAAGTGCTGGTAAAAGGTAGTGCAAATACTGTACACTCTGAAGCTTTACTAAGCCCCTTGGTACAACACATTGTGCTGAAGTTGCAGAGAGTCTTACTTGTAGTGTCTACAGTTCTAATGCATTTTTATACTAGACAGTGGAAAGTCAAAGTGACAAATTATGAGTGAAACAGACACACCTGCTTGCACAAGATTTTTGAGTGTCAGTGATGTTATCTTAGCTGTTGCTTAATGAAAAAATTTAAAGTGGAATTACACAACCTTTTTGCTATTGCCAGCCGCAATATGTTCATTTTAATCAATTGCACTATGGCTGCCAGTGATTTCAAATTATTTTAATTTTGTTTGCATTACTTCTGCTCTACTAGCACTTCCACTGACTGAGTCTAGACTGTTTTATACATCTGTACATCTGATAGGTCATCTTTCTATTAAGCATCCACATACAGTAGAACGAGAGTTTTTTATCATAACATAATGCAGAGCATATCATCCCATTTATTTATTTTAAGATCAAACTAGAAGGTACGGTCCTCCCTAACCCTCCACTGGAGCATCTGCATGGATAACCTCTGTGTCTTTTAGGTGCCTCAGCGTTTGTTGTCTTGAATAGTACATCTGGCGCAATGAACTTAATGCACCCCTGTCATAATTCATATTTAACATTACATCTGCATGGCCACAGGCATTTTTATTGACGAACGCAGGTTGTACACCCTGCTGTAAAGATCTGTGTCTCACCAGTCATTCATCCTACAGCATTGCAATATACACAAGTCACATAACTGGTTCCTGGAAATAGATATTCCATATGCCACAACAGTTCATGCTGCCAAGGAAACCATGATGGCGTTTAGAACTTTTATAAAATCTTTGATAAAAGCTGCACCACCCCCACGAATCACATTTGACATTCACGAGCTGGCACTGGTAACCAATAATGTAAAAACCACTGTGACAAGCCTGATTTACGTCATAATTAAACAGAATATGTATGATTCATTTTATCTCTACCTGAGTACTGCACCTCAGAACTTGAAAGCACAATACAATTGAACATATCAGAACACAGTAGATAGATTCATCACAAAAATTAGCCAAGATAACCAGTCCTATGATCGTGTTGTTCGAAATAAATATACAACAAATAAGAATAAATACGTGATTTGCAAGAAGGCGATCGAGTGAAATAACACTTCAAGTGTTGTGAGCAAAAGTTTCCGGAACCGGCAGTCAGGCACAGGAAAAGCTATGACGCCTCAATTCCCAGTGTACACCAACTTCTACATTTGGGGTTTTACCCAGCATCGCGACTCATCAGGGTTGCCAGCAGAGATGTACGGATTTGTGATTTCGAATCCAATCCAACAATTTTATTTCTAAATCCTTTCTAATCCAATCCAAACGATAACGTTTTAAAAATCCAAATCCTGTTTACATGCAAAATTCTATCACTGTTGTCAGGCTATAACTAAACCACCTCCGAGATTCATAGACAAGAGAAATAGTTTGGAAGCTGTTGGGGGCCCGTTGCCCAACATGAAACATTTGAAAATAAACCAATGATCAAAAATAAAGAATTAGAAAAATATGAAAACAATGTACGGTATTCCAGTGTGCCAGAACTTAACAAAAGAAAACTAAATAGTGAAACGGAAACCTACAACAAATGTTCAAGTGAAAATGCCGTTAATACTTGGCATCAATGACAAAGAAAATAGGACGTAAATAAGTTTGAAGATAAAAGACCAAAATGTTACAAAAACCGTGGTTAACCAGAAGAAGCCACAACCAGCAATAAGCAGGTGATGACTGTATGACAATAACGTGATAAACACATGACAGAACGAGTGACTTATGATGGAACAAGATGAAAATAAACTAGAAAAGCTCACATCACAGACATGTGAGAGAGTCATGAAAGATAGTCAGATGCTAAGCAAATGCAAGACACATGATTATCATACATGAAGTGACTTTTTTATTGGTTAATTTTCACCTGCACGCATGTCTTTGCCTGCATGCGTGCAAGTGATATTTTCATTGGCTAAATTTTGCCTGCATGCGTAAAAAAGTAATATTATATTTGGTTGATTTATGCCTGCATGCATAGGCTACACAAAAAGATAATCCATCAGGCAATAACAGTGGACACACTTTTCTGAAAACACGACCTGATCATGCACAAGACGTATAGCATAGATAAGATAACCGATCAGAAAGTGACAAGCAGCACCACACCCAGAAGAAGATGGAGAAAAAACTAGCACACGGAAACGTGAAGAAAAGAAGGCATTCCAGCCCACACTGACTATGAATAGAGTTGTTTTGATTCCAAATCTTCGGTGTGCCATTG
>JGI24021J15306_10006343_pt1 | contig 14218 bp, 5 predicted proteins | sample Ectturendosymbi1_FD_15306 | JGI IMG/M metagenome (IMG submission 15306) | reverse complement strand
CGACACAGCAGTTCATAACTGCAAAAATATCAGGCTGAGCGTTCAAACAGGGGAGTAAAACACACTCATCACTATGTCAGAGCATTTACAACTACAATTTTTGCATGAAGCCGACAAATTAACAAGCAAAAAGTATGCGGAAACAATTAATCTCCTTTTCGCAGGTAATGAAGTTTTTGTAACATATCAAACTAAAGGGAGGGTTAACCCCACCCACCCCCCTTGCATACGCCCTTGGCAGACAATCTAAAGTCAATGGTTTCGGATAAAGTGAACTAATGCGGAAAACGACCTTAAACATGCGTAGTGGACGAAAAGTCTGCAAAATGTGGTGAGATGGTTTCTGGACGCAGACGATAACCCAGATTCCCACCAAAACCTAATTATTACTTTTTTAGTCCGTTTGCAATGTTCATTGAAATTTGCATGCAAATTTATTCCGTGGTGTTTGCATTAAGTCGACAAATTAACAAGCAATATGTATGCGAAAACAATTAATCTCCTTGCGAAGATAATAAAGTTTTTGTAAAATATCAAGCTCAAGGGGGGGTTAATCCCAACCCCCCCTTGCGTACGCCCTTGGTCTAATCTTTGGGCAGGTGCTTAACACAGAAAAAGTTGTCACTGTTCTGCTTTTGTAATGCACTAAACAACAATTTTTGCTTTGACAAAGACTTGCCAAATGATTTGAAAGTATTTACAACAAATTGACGCTTTGAAGACTTCCAAACATGACTATTAGGTTACTCTTATTCTTCATCAAGATATCGGCAGTTGGTAAATAACTCTTAGGTTCCTCCCATCATACTAAGGAAAAATTATTCCTTATTTCTTCGGTTACGCCGATGGATGCATCTCCCCACGCATTTGTTTAGCGGATAAAACATTTGCAAGAGACATTGTTAACAAAAACGTTTTTGAGAAGTTTCTGTTTTCTTCAATAGACTAACTCACTTTACTGTTTTTAGTCAAACTTCATCACAAACGTTTTATGCTCGTAAATGCAGATACTTTTAAGTTCAGTGCAACAATGAGCAATTATGTGAGGTGTTCGGAAAAACAAGTTACAGGCCACGCGAAACAGCACGAGTTGCAGGTGAATATATGCTAGAAACAAGTTTGGGTCGTAATCGATGAACTGGACCAAAACGAAATAATTTTCCTATAGCGATACTACAGTGGCATTGCACCAACTTAAAATCCCACTGATCTGCAACTGCCGGCTTGAACTGGTCGGCTTAGTCAACGTCTTCAACAGCACCTTCGCTCACACTTTCAGGTGAAACCTTGTTAACATCATGCACAGTTAGAAATTTCTGCGCGGGAACATTTTCTTTTCGTGCGTTACTACGGCGTACTGGAACGTTGTTTTCGCGCTTAACGGCGCATTGCATAAATATAATGGAAACGCTTGAATTCCGCTGATCTGGACAAAATGTGTTGCACGTTGGCACCAACGCACTGGCTGATCTGCTGGCCGCAAAGACAACCCCGAAAAAATGCGATGTGCGAGTTTTTCTCATGTTTCAATATAAATTTAACCTACAAGAAAAAATCGAAGAAATGTATTTGAACCAGTAGATCAGATGCGTTTCTTCAAAACCTTCACCAAGAATTTTGTTGTTTGTGTGCAAAGAAATCATTGAAAGAAAGCGTAATTCATCATCTATTTAACGGCATATGCCGTGAAAAACGCTTAGCCTTGGGAGGTGCTGCACTGGGAGTAGTTTTAACTGTGCCTTCTGTGACAAACTGTGACATTTCCCCGAGCCTCATCGCAGACAACTTTTCTAAACATTTTATTGTTGAAAACAGCTGGTGACATGAACCACAAGCCAAAAACATAGCACATTCGCCGTCTTGTATAAAGAACCTAGCGAATGGAAATCAAACAAAAGCCAATACTCATTTACAATGTTGAGTGGTGAGATGTCTATGCCATATCATTTGTCTAAAATTGGGACACCACGTAGATCGAACTGCATTGGCTTCCTTTCAAAGCAATACTCTCACTGAAACAGAACCAAGACGGTATAATGCTTTTCCTGCAATTAAGCGCAAAAAGGATATCCTTGCTGGCAAAAGAGATCATCTTCGCGGGTTGAACGAAGAGCATAAGGTCGTCACTCCTCACAGAGTAAAAGGGTCGGGGGGTGCAAAGTAACTGCTTTCCTGCTCTGGTTGAACAGCGGTTTGTTTTGTAGCATTAAAAAGTGCATGAACGTCGAGGTAAGAAGTCTTAAGTTTACTTCATTTAGCGATATGATAGTGGTAAACAGAAACAAACCAGATTGCAAAAAGCAGAACAGTTGTAACTATAATGCACTTTATACAGTCGATATAGCAAATGTTTTCCTGTGAAATCTTGTACAATACTCGGAATGTGATAGATTGTTTTTTGCAGTGTTTGCTTGTAGTTGAAACAGATATCTAAACTCATTAGCAAGAAACGTGAATGCATTTAGATCAAGATTCGCGCAGATGTCACTAAACAGTCCATGCTAAAAGATACTTTAGTTTTAGCCTTTACTCCAACAGATAAAGCAAATGCAGGGAATGTAACAATATCTCTGACGTTGCGTGATGCAAAACGCATGCTGTGCAGTAGAATGTATAAAGTTCTACCCTAAAAACTCTTGATTATAATTATAAAATCAGCTAGTTTTGAATAAAAAAAGTAAGTCGTGTAAAATTAAAACTTTGGCAAAGTTTATATCTGCATTGGACAACATTACGTTTGAGGCAAATCAGTATAACATTGCAGGGTTCATGCCGTATGAAAATCATTTTTGAAGTGGATATTATTGCTCTTGAGGCAAGTCTATTAAAGCACATGAAAATTTGTTGAGAATTATTTCTCAGTGTTTTCTCTCAGTGACATAATGACTAATATAAGCAACTAAACTTATGCCTGATGACAACCATTCACAATCAATAGTGACTACTGGTGACCACTAGATAAACATACATTGCCGTAAACAGAAAGTACTGAGGAGAAGTGACGTTTAGCGACGTTAATGGGAGAGAACAACCTTTCCTTACTTCTGGTGGAAAATAAAATTTTTAAAATCTTAAAATAGGACTTCACGGGTTTATGTGGGTTCTATGCTATATTTGAATCTTTCATGTTGTGCATGAAAGCAAAAAAATCCTTCATAAACAAGTTCGTTTATTTCTTCGACGTACTGCATTCTTATTTCCTAAATTTAACTGACTGTGGCAAGGATTATCGCTACTTTTTAACTGAACTGTTCCCCTCTTCATTTCGAAGCAGTCGGTCACTGGTTGCAGTCTGGCTGGATTAGCCTGGAAACTCTGTAAGCAGTGCAACGGAACTACACCCATTGCATTTGGCTCATAATGGCTGAAAGCTGCCAAATAAGTTTACCTTACAAAAATGAACGTTTGCATCCGGAATCTGGATGCAGTATCGGTAAGGACTTTGGTGTTAGGCCCACAAAATTCAGTTTTTTGCTTTCCTGTTCTAAATTGTCAACCGCTTGTCCATGGTAAGTGATGTATGTGACTTTTTCCACAAAGCGGACATTGCAAAACAAAACAGACTTGCTGAAGCCATGCAAAAATATGTCTAACCATCCTCAATGTTCCACATTTCAAGTTTCTACTGACTAAGCAATCATTTTTTAAATTAGCACTTTCTACTGCAAATACCCATAATGTATGATTACAATGCTGACCTTTTGAATATCAATCAATTAATGCCAACAAAAAGTATGGTTTGTGCGTGCTTTTGACGTGACTGGATGTACACAATAAAAAGAAATTTGAAAAATGAATTGTACTCGCTTACAATTTGCAAAGTTTCACAAAATCCAAAAACTTTGCATGAGTATATTTAAAAAAAAACTTATCTTAAAGAGCGAGCTAAAACCAAGCTTACACTTTGTCAAGACAAAATAATGTTTGTCATCAATGAAAACAAATTTGATTAAGGTGCTGGCAGAAGATCTCGGTGATTTGTAATTTAAGAAAAAAGTTTTCTTACTCTACTATCAACAAACTTTCACTCTCTCACTTCATGTATGTGGTCTATCAGTGATAAAATGATATTTTGCAAATGAACCTAACCGCAATGGTTTAGACTTAGTGCCTTCTCTATTCCAAACATCTTCATTATACTGCACAAATGCAGGAAAGGAAGGTTTGGATAAACGAACAACCTGTACAATAGCGTACCTCAGCTTTAGAAACCAGTTTTAGTGCGAGCAGCATTCGGCACCATGGAAGAATGAATAAACTTAAAAATCCAAGCTTTTAAATAGGCATCTTTACAGTTTGAGCAAAATCGCCAGCTGTCGGCAAAATTTGCACTTTAATCGGACGAAAACAAAATTCTAGTTCATAACTATTTTAGCCAAGTTCTACACCTGTCCAGTAATATTCAAATTTAAAATTCTAACAACAAAAATGACTTGTCTTGCTAAAAAATAATACGTGTGATGTATGGAAGCAGAGTGAACTTATAACAAGGTCTAGAGTCTAGACATACTGTATGGAAAGAAAACAGTATGGGAAGAAATTGAAATTATTGAATTTCGAAGAGGTTGGCAGAAGACAATCGAGACATGCAAGGGGAATCACCTGAAAACGGCTGGGTTTTGCAGTTACTGTGCCAAGTATAAAAATATGCAGCACCACGTGAATCATGCTGTGCCCACGCGCTCTGCAGGTGGTACCCATTGAAGTCTGCCAGAAGAGTTCAAAAACGAATTTCAAACAACTTTTTCATCGCTGATATTAGTACGTGTGAAAACACTTGTTGGAATGTAAAAGCTAATAAGGCAACAAATGCACAAAATGCCAAGGACGAAACAACTAGGAAGATTTCGTTCGAAATTGCATTAAAGCTGGTGTCGTACAATGTTACGTGTATGTTCTTTAGGGATCATGACGTTTACTGGTAGAACTGCAAAATCGATGACTATTTTGTTTATAACCATTTAGTCATTTTCCCTGCTAACAAAACCTGATTAACCTTTACCATGCCACGTCGTCATACGAATTTTTCAAGATGTGCTTGAAATACTATTTGCTAAAGGAAACAAAACAGCGTGGCGAATTTTTTATCCTCCCTACTGAGAAATATCAGAAAAGAAAGCATTTTCACGCAAGATACGGCACAAAATCTCCTGAAAAGGCTTTTCATCTGTTGAAGCGTATCCTCACCCACCAATTAAGACTTAAACGTTACAACAAAGCATGTGTTCGAAGAACCAAACCTGAGCGAATGCGTGCTATTGACATCGTCGGCTACGCGGTAGTATTTGTACAACTGCTTGTAAGTGTCGCACTTTAACGCGCGTAAACGGCCCGAGCAGACTTGTCGCTCACGAGGCGTTGACGCTTTGTACAGCAGTAGATTGGAGTAATTAGGGTGGCTGCAGCAAATGCAAGTTAGGGTGAGGGAAATATGAAGCGGATACGATTACAAACTAGTCAGAGTTTGCTCAAAATTTATCCACGCGTTTTGTACGGGTTTTGGCTGCGGTTAAAGAGCTGAAAAAAATCATGGAATCACGTGGCGTTTGTCAAAGCAAATTGGTCAACTTGTCAAATTTGGCAAGTGTTCAGAAAAAAGCGGTTTTGAGCTTTTTTTCTATATGACTGAATATAGAGTAACACCTGTGGAACATAAAAGGTCCCACACTCTTTTCGTCCCAAATGTGTAAATACAATCTGTGTGGCCTTATTGCAAAAAAATAATTGGATAACATATTATTTAGTGTTTTACCAACCGCACGCTCAATGTTCAGATGTAACAGTTTTTAAAAATGTATCAAGTAACTTGTTTTGCTTGTTAAACTCTAAGCTAAGGTAGTAAATACCGCAATACATATGCACTATACAGAAGTGGACATTCTACAAACTCAGTGGCTGATCACGCTACAGGCTCTGGATATAAGTTGATAGTGGTTGATCACGCAGGCGTGTTTATGCGCAAAACTTTTCAATTTTTAACAAAACCTGTTTCCACCAGGTTTGTTTGGCTGAACATTCATTTGAATGGTTTTGAAAACCGAAATAACTGTACTTTATGCTGTTTAAGGTGTTTATCTAGGTTAGGATGAGATGTTTGTAGATATAAGGTTTTGCTGTGTGTACGTGGTTACCGTTTTCTATGGCATTTTTAAACATGCAATTTTTGAAACAGTTTGAAAATTCTGTAAGAATCAACTTTGCAAAAAGCGATGACTTATGAATGAAAGCCATTGGTTTTTATGTAGCTGCCTCTTTTTGAAACAACACAGGCCAAATGGTCATCATGAAGAGAATTTTTAGATTCACATCACATACTTTATAGCTGTCATCTATTGTAACTTCTTGTACTGGAAAAGCACTTCGGTAAAGGACGAAAACAAGGACATACTAGTTGAATTAAATGTATGCTTTGTTCGTATTTTGATAAGATTTTATACTTATTCTAATAAATCACAAACTTAGCAATTCATTAGAACTCTCCTAACTCGTCCTTGAAATATTCATGCTCACTAAAACAAACAATTGCTCAGCGTAAAATTTTCTTTGTGGAACACTGATTTCAGGTTACTGTATGTCGCAACTGAAATCTTCACTTTTGCTTCATCCAAGACTAAGAGACCACAGTTTGGTTGTCTTGTTTTTGTTATGGTTATGAACGCAAACTGTCACGCAATAAAGACAGCTTTGTTCGAATATAAATAACCACGAATCGATGCCATCAGAAGTGACAAGTATCATATTGAAATCGGGGCGCAAACTAAACACATCTTTTTGACTATTGCAGTATAAATTTTAACTCTTTTTTAGGATAAAAAATCTGTTATGTGATGGCCACTCAAGATGTGTTCAAATTTTGGACACTTTGGTTTATGTGGTTTGCATGGGTAGATATCCTGGAAGTCAGCCCTGAGAAACACGTGTGCGTCCGAATGCAGTGCGGGGAGAATCAGAACGAAAAAGATTGTAGATATACCACACTACCTGCCTCGTGCGTGCTTCACTGGTAATCGGACTTCAAAAACTTTATCATAAGAGTGAATTTACTTTTTTCTATCAATTGTTCTTTAGTTCCTAACGAATCGCTAGAATACAATACATTACATTTATTGATATGTACGGTTGTGCACTAATGTTGATTCGATCGTTTCTAGAGCTTTTCCAAACGCCGTAACTATTAGTTTACCGAGATGTAAATGACTGATAGCACATGGTATAGCTATAGCAAGCATAATGATACAAAGCAAGCATTTTTCTGACTGAAAATAATGACTATTAGTTTTGGTTAGATATTTAGGAACGTCGTTTTCGAACTGCAAACCACAAATGTCTTAGAATTTCGTCAATTCACCTTGTTTACTACAAATAGCGAGAAAAAGGTAGAATTGATTTGTAAGTTGCGTATGTAATCCACAAACTTATTTTTTAGTCACTGACCATTTGATGAAAATTTGCATGCAATACCGTGATACATTCACGACACTGTCGAAACAGGTTATGCCTTCGGATTTTTAAACTGATTAGCTAAGGCAGGCCAAACAGTTAGGGCATGTCCAGCCTGTACAGAATATATATGATACTTGGTGAAAACTTTGTTTACTGCCACTTTTTCAGGTTCAGGCCAGTTTTGAGATGTAAAAATCGCATTGGTCTGATGTGCAACCAGCCTATCCCTTTTGCCACGCACTCGTCCCGCCGAGCGAACGGTTGGATAATTGTAGTCTCGTGACAGGAGTCAGTCCCTGACGTCGTTTCCGGCTGCAGTTCGGGAAGAATGTGGGAGTAGAGGGCGTAATGCTCAAGTAGCTTTGCTGTTAGTAGACCAATTGTTTTGTAACTTGTTGAATAATAAGTGCTTGAGACTAGAACGCACTTTTAGAAATGCGTGCCCGGAGCTGTTAAAAAAAGCCTAAAAGTATAGGAAACAAAGCGCTGAAAGCTTTCGTTCTTGCGCAACAAGTTTCTTTCAAACCTGTGTTAGTGGTTGCAGTGATCACAAGCAGCAGATCAAATTTGATTGTTTGGCCTTACATTTTGACGAAAGGATAAACAGAAGTAGAAGGACATTGAAGGGGGCCCTGCTGGGTTTTAAATGTCCCGGAGGTTCGAAAAAACATTTGTTGTAATCAGCTTTGTGTACAAATAAGTTGATCTGAACTCAGTTATGTGAAGAAGTCCTTTATTCGTTTAACCTTTGGTAATTTTGTTAACTCAAACATGCAAGAAAGCACCCGAGGGTTTGCTAATCGTTATAAAATTGTAGATGATCTTTAAACAAAAATGTCCCAAAGAAAACTTATGGTCGGTGTATTTACTGGGTCACCTGACTGAGTTAATTTTGAAATTGTTTAACTTGATATTTCAATGATCTGAGTAAAACTTTGTTTGTTCATTAAAAAAACAACCTGAAAATTCAGCAAAATTCAAAACTTTAAATAGCCGTTTGAAAAGTTTATTGTACCTTTACAGCCAAAAGCTGCTTACATTAGTGTTTTTATTGCTTTGTTGTAAAATGACAAGCAACGAAGCTTAATGTACCACTTTTTGCATTAATTACAATAGCTCACAAAAATACGTGGAACTGACTGGGCTATATGGATCGACTTACTGAATGTCAACTGACTGCCATTCATGAACATTTCTCTGAAGCAGAAACTCACGTTTTTTTATTTCGCAAGCGAATTTTCCGCTTTGAAATAATTTTGTTAGCATCTGGACCTTTTATGGTTAGCAGAAGGGATCCAATAGATTTGACAATCAGCTTGAAAAAAATGGTTTTGTTATTATTTGATTTTCCTGATGTTGACCAGGAGGTTAAACATGTTTGCAAACGAATATTGTTTTACTTGTTCCAATTTCGATATAACAAAGGGCAGAATGGAAACACTTTATAACATTTCGAACATCTGCAGATTTATATAAAAACCATAATGTGAACAGAGACAAAGACATTTTTTTAGGTTCCTGAATGGTTGGTTTTCGTATGCATCATCAACTTCCTGCATTTAGTTTATAAGTTCAAAGGACAAAATGGAAAAGTTCGCTTCGTACATGGAGAGCTGCTAGTTTTTCGAGCTGGCTTATGTTGTTGAGCTGCGACAAATAACAAGAAACAGCTTTAAGTTCCCACTCCACCAACACAGGGCAGACGGTAGTTTGTAAGAAGGTAAGCAACAGAAAAGCGAAGCATTGATTCAATGGAACGATAAGCAAGTTTATAACTGAAACCTTTCAAGGAATTTCCTTAAGACCTGCAGTAAGCTTCAAGCATGATACGTGAATGGATTTGAAGAGTGAAGCTCTCTATTGAATCATGTGTTCCAGCGGAAACGGCCGACTGTGCGCGCCGGGCGTGCATCGCCCTATTAACGGTCACTTGCATTTTCTTGCATGGATGCTGCAAATGTTGCTTAGATTTTAGCATTCTATTTTGACCTCTAAGTGTTGCGCAGGACAATTTTTAACGTTAAAACGTTAGTGCCCGAAAATGTTTTTTTTCGGATTGACCACACTCGTCATTTCTCAGCTTTTGAGAACAAACATGACTACCAACGCATTGACAGAAACATGTTTAGAATATTATGTGTGAAGGTCTATTTTGAAAGAATAAGAGCAAACGGGTGCTAGTTATGCTATAACTTTCCATAATGTTTATGAAAAAACAAACCACGCTTGCTGTAATTGTAGAAATGCGCAAAAAAAACAAATGAACTAAAGTTTAACTCGTGTTCGAAAATGGTAGATACATACGTTGAAAGTTTATGTAGGAATTACCTTTTTAACTGTGTTTTCACAAGAAATCCGATTTTTACTTATGAAAATACTTTTTCCAGATAGTCCAGTTTTGCGAAGTCAACTTGCGTCCTGATTAGTTTTACGAAATCTGATGCAGCGTACATTTTTGCTCTTCCTATTTTGCAGGATTGTGCCGGCGAAAGGCCTCTTCAATTGGATACCTATTGCGTTCCTGCCAGCGTACGACGTCGCGGCTGCTGTTTGCTGCGTGGAATTACTTCCGCTGAAAAAGAACTATTAACGATCTGACGCAATGAGCTCCAAAGTTTCGAGGCATGTGGTCCAAGAAGAGGGAAAATGGTTAAAAAAAGAAAAGTTTGCGCTTTTAACAAGGGACACATTTCCGCTGAATCGGCTATAAATTACTTGGCAGATGGCCGAAAAGAAGTGGAACAACTTGATGGAGAACCGAGTCAACGCGAAACGTGAGTTGGTCTGTTTCTGTCGCTTAGCTCTTCATACAAACACGGCAATGCTCTAACGAAAGACTTTGTCTGACCAACAGTTTTCTCGCAGCATCGGTATAAGATATGGAATGAAGTGATGCAGTGTGAGAAAAGCAAGAGTATCTTTAAAATTTGTTCGTTTTAAGTTGGATGGCTTTTAGCAGGTTTAGACGACTTGATCCATTGCACAGTAAAGGCAGATTTAAGCCGCACAAGTAGTTGCATGCTGTTACATGTGGTAAAATATGTTTACTAGACACTGCAGCATAACAAGAAGACAGAAGCGAAGAGTTTTCAGATTTTCTTGCACTCAATGGTTCTCGATGCTGCCTTGTTACCTACGGTACCAGGTAGAAGTAACGATCATCTCGTACCGTGAGTAATAAAGCATACTCGTGAGCAACATGCTTCGTATAGGGCTTTGCAGAAAGGAAGCTTGGTGGATCGCGTTTCGCTTTACAACTGTGAAATACGCGGAAGCAAAGCACGATTATAGAACCGACTTGAAATGTAATAGCTCAGCAGTTCTGTCTTCAAGAACGATTTCATTAAAACAGTGCGTTGCGAAGATAGAGCTAGGGTTCAAACTTTGACTTCAACGGGTTTTCTAATTTGTAGACAAGTATAAAGCTTCAAAAGCTTTGATCGTGTTTTGACAAGTATCGAAAAACACTTTCCATATCATAGTGACAAAGGGCTCAGTACGTCTCTATTTTTATTTTAATAATTTTATGTTTGACTAAATTGGAAATTATTGCGCAACTAATCGAGAATTCCCAAAAATTTCTGAGTTTGCTATTCTTTTTGCTCTTGTGAGCATATAGTTGCCTGCATCTACATCACGGAAGACATGACAGCTTCGCCTAACCTTCTTTCTGCAAAAACATTTTAATTTTGACCCATCCCATGACAAATTTTGTCTGCTGGAAATGGTTTGTGGAAAAAATTGAGGTAAAGCACTGATTGCCTCTTACCATGTCCTTTTTATTACGTTTGTTAGCTTTAATTACCGTTATGATCACATTGGTGCTTGAAACTGTGCTAGTAGTGCGTTTGCCTGTTAGTGAGCATTTTGTAATTTGTATGCTTCATATCATACAAATACCTTTGGGCTTTTTCAAACAACTTTAACTGATACACGTTATAGAGTTTGTAGATGTGAACGCTTAACTGCCGCGACAATAACTTTTTCATTGCTTCAAAGCGGTGTTAGAGAAAGTCTGCAATCGGTTATAAAGATATCTAAGTTGCACTGCGCATACTTCGACGTGTTTTCTAGCATAATATGTATTTTTGTCAAAGCAACATTTTGTGTGCATTTTTTGTTTCAACTTAATAATTCACTTTAGCGAATTCCATTATTTTTCACAATTTGATATTCGCACGTTTTTGCTCAAGCAACACTTTGCAAAAAAACAAAACAACAAAATGTTTTGAAATATTTTTGAGTAATAGCTAAAACTAATAAACCTAGTTGCTTTGACTCATGGAAAACTTTGGTTATATTTTGTTATTCTGAATGACGTATAAAGTAATATTTTAGCATACGAGAATAGTCTTATTGGCCAGTAAAATCAACGTTTTTTTCACTACAGTACTCTCACTCCATCTTTATTAATGCATCTTGAACAACTTATAAGTACGCTGAGAAAACAAACATTTCGTTAACAACAGGTCTTTACTTATGATATTTTCAAAATTAGAATCTTATTAGACATTTTACTGCACAGTTTATCAGCTCACGCAGCTATTTCTGACAGGAAAACTCGTAAGTCAAAGTACACGGTAAGTCTAAACCTGTATTTTGTTTTCATATTTGTAAGAGCTGAAAATGTCCTCAAAACCTAACCAGAAAAATGAAAGAGTTGTTTGGTTGAAACTAATAATTAAATTTCCATCAGATGGCAACTCGGCTGGCTAATTCTTTTTCGTGACCAGACAGATAATTTTTTACAACTTTTTGATTGCGAATTTCAAAATGATGCAACAACCAAGATCGACAATTACAAAAACTTGCGAAGCCATTTCAGTTACGATTCAATGCGGTAAGTATTTGTGACAGTTTGCATATTGTGCGATGTGCATGTTTGACTTTTTATTTTTGTCGTATCTTCACGGACCGTTGTGCATTCGTCACGGGCCCCAGTGGTCCGCGGACCGCCGTATCTGGCCAGTTAGGCTAAGAACTTAGAAACTTCACCAAGGAGAATGTCGTGAAGTTCGTGAAGTTAGGGTTTTTGAAAATAGCCAAGAAACTTCAAACACGCCGAAACCGCGGTTTCGGATAAAAATCGACAAGCTTGCTTTATTGCTACAATGTTTTTTTACAGGTTGACGTGCATTTGCTGTCCCTCCCACGTCGACCAAGCCCAGCGCACTTTGAAAAGCATTATAGAGAAGCATCGCACATCACCAAGCTTGTCAATCTGCGCGCACTGCTCACGATGTCTCAGACCCTCGGGTTGACTTTTACGACAGAGAGATCGTGGGTAGTGATACGGGTTGCTGAATGCAAACCAGAGCCCAGGCAATAGCTATTCCATGTTTCTATGTATTTCAAACCTTTAGCACATCTTTGCTTATCAGCCGTGACGTCACCATGCAGTTACAACCGATGCAAGTCTCCCTGAGTCACGTAAATGATGATCTTTCGAGCTTCTTTGTTAAACGTTAACCACGTATTATTTCGTCATAATTTTTTCTCTTTTGATTCTATTTTTGTAGCACTCTTTTTCCTACTGCTTACCAAAGTATATGGCACGTTTCTCAGCCACTCACTCCTTGCCTGACTCATGATAGTAATCACTTTTGCTAAAACGTTGGAAATACGTGGTTAACGTTTATCACTCTGGCTGGCATATATATTATAACACATAAAGAGGACGAATACTTTATTTGTAGGGATTTGCGTCACTCTTCTACTTGTTCTTTATCGTTGAATCTGGACAATCGTACTGCGTCCCCAATTCTAACTGCACACTGGCAAGCTGTTATAATATTTTTTGTAAAGTGTCTGATATTACAAACCTATTTATTTTAACACAAAAAATCTTCGGGAGTCTTCCGAAACCAAAAACACAAAGCACAATTTGGGAAGAAGTTTGCGATTCACGCAGTTTTGTAGTGTTTCACAACATAATCCTATGCGAAAATCTGACACACCAATCTATGGCAGGGTTAGTGTCAGGTTCACTAGTTTTCGTAAACTCATCAAAAGTTAATATTTACAAATAGAAATTTAGGACTTGTATGTATCTTATGGCCCTAATAATGTTGATCAAATTTAAATCTTTCACAATCAAAGTAACGACCACACACCACTTTACCAGAAGATAAGCTGGTTCACTGGCAAGATGTTTGTTTAGTTCTTTCTGTTTCTCACTAACACCTGGGTATTACACTCACCACTCATCAGGTATCTAAACTATGTCTAAAAAATAGCAGGTTTTTCCGCAAATAACAGAATGCTGCGCAAGGACGTGAATTTTAGCACAAGGATGCTACTTCTTCCTTTAAATAAACTGGCACGTTCTTAGCTATTGCAAAGGTTGGTTAATGCAAGCACAAAATAGAATTGACATAATTTGTAGCGGGGTAAAAATACCATGTTCCTGTGCTAATTGTTTCTTGATATAGCGCCTAGTTTTCTTTTGCAAGCAAAGTTTTTTTGTCAGTTTAGAGACACACCACAAGCAGCCCCATATTTTATCCCTATGGTGTTTTTTCGGCACAATTTGAAGAGCAAATGCCAATGCGTGAATTACAATGCCAGGCCGCTATTTTTTCCTCTTCACAATCAGTTAATCTTGCTTCCTAAACTTTTATTCCTGATAAACGATGTTTTGAAACCATTTGTACAACCTCTACTTATGCCACTATAGATCCGGCAAGGAAAAATTGCCCTCAACTCTTCGCAGATGTACAAAAATTTCTCTCCACATACCACTTTTGTGTAACAACGCAATGTCTGGCCCATCTAC
>JGI24021J15306_10006341_pt1 | contig 14222 bp, 8 predicted proteins | sample Ectturendosymbi1_FD_15306 | JGI IMG/M metagenome (IMG submission 15306) | reverse complement strand
GAATGTTCAAACTTACTAAAAAGTGTAAAACGCATTAGCAACGATACTCTTTTATCCGGTTAACCGGCAGAATTATATCCGGATATCAGATAGAAAAAAAAACTCCGGTTAATCGGTTAACTGTTATCCGGATAATCCAACCCTGGTCACTACACTGCTTACAAGGTGATGTGAATTATAAACGTACAAAATTTACTCAAATTTATTGCGATACTCAATAACATGTTAATGAGCTCTGCGCTTGATGCTGCTTACATATCTCTTTGATTCGAGTTTCCAGTTTACTCAGTTTCAGTCGCAAATCATCACGTTTGGTGATTTCTAGTTGATTTCTCTTAGCACGCAACAAATCTGCAACAACGCTAAGCCCACATTCGACCAAATTAACATGACGGGAAAACTAATATATCAGTTTTTGCCTTGCTAAAGTACTCGAGCTAGGGTATTTCTTTTCGCATTCCTCGTACAGCGACATCATGGTTCCTTTGATCTTGAAGAGTTTACACGTATTCACCTTGCTGTAACTCACATAATTCATGTTGACATTTCTCTGATACTGCAGATATATCTACTAAAAGTGATTGAGTCAACCAAGAAGGGAACTCCATTGCTTTCAAGTCATGAAATCTTTCATTTAATTCATTAATCAGCATTTCCACTGTTCAGCAATATCTGTACTTGCCTCTTTAGGGACATTACATTATTTTACCCAAGAATTGCACATTGCTTTTTGACAAACTGCACAACTGAGAAATGTCACAAAACCAAATATCTTTGCTTTTGTATAGAAAAGTGTTGCATTTGCTCTTTGGAGCTGATTCTTTAAAGAATAAAATTTCTCAAAAATATCCACTATGTAGTTCACATAACCTTTGCTATCTGTGATGATCAGGATAATCATTTCAGATTTATTCTTCAAAAACTCATTAAGTGGTTCAAATAGTTCCATAATTCTTTTTAGGCAGTTTCCCTTTGATAGCCACCTTAGTTCGATGTGGAGCAACAATCTCCTATGATTAGTGTTGTAATTGACGGGGTCAGGAACTGCCCTCTCTGGCAAGATTAATCTGAAATGTGGGCCCCCACTTAGCTTATATTTCAGTATTTACTTTTCAGTTAGGTTGCTGTTTTTTTTTGTTTTTTGGAGTGTTTTCCGCTGATTTTGGGCTTTAGCATAGACATCCACATCTGGATTCACTATCATATCTCAACTTTTTACTGAGTGTTGGCTAGTAGGCTCCCTTAAGCTCAGATTCCCGCCTAGCTCAAACCTGTATCAACACCATTGCCTATGATCTGCATGATTAGATGGATTGATTTATTGCTTCATATTACCCAACCCACAAGCAGAAACAATACAAAGAGCCATTGCACAATAAGGAAACCAATTATCATTGAATTGGAATAAATGAAAACACAATGGCAAAATAGCTGATCAATTTGAACAGGGAGTGTCACATAAGATTGTTGAAGTGATCTCGTCAACCAATGCGGGTCATCTAGTCAACCAACCCTGCAAAATTAGCCTCACAAAGCCTCTGAAACAGACGTTCTGTTTTAGCATTTTCTTTAATGGAAATGATGCATTTGATCACAGAATATAGTATTTCATGCAGGTTAGGAGCAACATTTTCTGTAACTAAATTTTCCATGTAGATAGCACAATGCACAACTAACATGCTTGGATTGTCATTCTATAGCAGTAAACAAGTGAACCTGCTTACATCTACCAATCAGTTTGATTGTGAACAACTGCATTTTCATTTTGTATTCTCACCAAAATTGGCTTAATGTCTTCAACCTCCACACCCCACCAAAATTTTGCCACACCCCACGTTGAGAACCACTGATGTATGTCAATCTCTAACATTAGTTTGCTTATATTTCAGTAAATATCACACATGCTTTCAGGAATATTACGGTCATACTACCAACACCTTTGCTTGTTGCAAATCAACTTTCTCTATCATGTTTTTACAGCATCTCAAGTTTTAAACCGCTGATATGAAAACAAGCATTTCAAAACATCCCTCTATGGTAGTAGCCTTCATGCAATACATGCCATCCACTTTTCAACTGGATTTGTAGCAAATTGCTTTCATTTTAGTTTTTTGAATATGTCCAAAGAGGAACATAAAATTGTTTTTCAATGGCATGTCATGATGAAGCAAAAAACTTGAGATGAAATAGATCAGAGGTAATGTGAGCTGAATAATGGGAAATAGCAAATAGATACTCACCAATGCCATTGAAAGGTTGCATCTCAGTGTTTATCTGGCCTTTTGTCAACTCTCTGTTTTCTCTCATTGGTACTGCATCGGTTGCATCTTGTCCAAACTTTGTAGTATTTTCACTGTAAACAATTTAAAAACATGGCATATTGTATATCAGACAGCCCAATATCACAGTATCTTTTCACAAACATAATTTATAAAATAGTTGAAAAAATTGCAGATAACTAGGACTGTAATGTGCCAGACATATAGTGCAACATTCAGGTCAAAAAAGTTTACTTAACGGAAAGGTAGGAAAAGTATCTACCCTTGGGGTATATATCTTTAAATAGTACAAGTAACCAACCCAAAATGCGAAACATGCTAACAAATAAAGAATGGATTGTTTTCATTAGAGGTAGCAAACTGAATTAGAATATGGTATTCACAGAATACACAGTGTGAACTGACCACATGACAACAAAATGTTGTCCAGGAGGTTAGTTGTACAGTTAAAAAAATATGCAAGTGCTTATGATTTTATCAAAAAATAGAAGCATTACTGAACTGATTAACTTATTTATAAAAACAAGTTTTAGTGCAAGAATTCTAAAATGTTTGATAATCATCTGCATGATGATCTTGCACTTTCTTATAGGACTGTATTTCCATAATAGCAATTATCTTAAGTGATGATAGTTCATCACTTGCATATACTTCCCTTAAAAGAAGTTCTGTAGTATCAGCAAGCAATTTAATATTCACTTGTTTATAATAGACTGTCTGCAGGTTTTACTTTCATTTATTTTAATACTCTATCAGTCAAACTCAATTTATGTGAAAAGAAAAATTGTGAATAGAAAAACACAGTGAGGGTTTTCTAAATCATGAGAGGATGCAAAAAACACTACACTTGAAAGATTCAAGAAATAAAATGCACTTTGTACAAACAAAACCTTAAACCACCCAACTGTGAAATTTCCATCAATATGCAGTTCACTCTGTGACATACCAAAATGCAACTGAAAATTCGCAGCAATTCATTATGTCTTAGCTGAATCAAATTGGCTGGAGTATTAAAAAAAAACAAATATCCATCAAAGCTGTGGCTCCACATAACCAGCATAGTTGAAGTCTGGCCTTCAACAAATTCAAAAGGTCAAATTGTACCTGACTCCCCTGTTCCATGGGAAATTTCCTAGTCTGTCCTGAGTGAAAAAAATCTGTGGCATATATATACTGTAATTTGGTTGCATAAAAATCACTACTTTACATGAAGGTACTTCACGCAGATTTATTCAATACCTGAGGTTATGATGAAAATTGTGTAACTGTTTTGACACCAAATACTTGGCACTATCAATGTGAATACAGTTTTGTACAACATTTACAACGAAACACAAATCTGTTATGCATCAAAAAAAGGAAGAAGTGCATTCCTGATAAACGTCATGGGTTGTCAAACCTTTTCCAGAAGCATGAAAATATTTAAAATGGAGGTATTTGATAGTAGGGTCATGTCCGATTATATAGGTAGTATTTAGAGAACCTACAAGCAAAAACTGCTTATCTTAAGACATTTCTCACAGACAGAATTAAGAGTTTTGATAACATATTGATGAGCAACCAAGCAAGATTTACTGCAGCTGCCTAATAGTTGGCAAAACAGTCACTAGCATTGCCCAAGAAGTTACCAACACTGTCTATATTTTACCGCATAAGAGAACCAACAGCTTTTACAACAAAAGTTCTAAATAAAAAGTTAACAGCATTGTTTAATTATTTCAAGTTGTCTTACAATACTTGAAGCAATTTTTTATTTAGGTTTCTATACTGTTTAAAAAGATTAGCTAGCTCTTGCACAAAATTTATGAATAGTAATAATGCAATCACTTTGCTACAGTGAACATAAAGCATGCCCAGGCACCACATATAAAAAAATACATGCATATATTAAACAGAAAATGATTGCTTAAAACTGCAATTTCCACAACTTTTAATCAATGTGGTATCTCTGCATCACACAATATCAATCAACCAATACATTGTCATAATGTTATGGTGTGACAGTGCCCACCACTACAGGAATCACTGGTGTGACAGGTTAGCAGCATTGGGCAAATTTTAGATCACGCAGTTGAACATGTGCAGCATGTTGGCATAAGAAAGCCACTATATAATTTACTAATGTAAGGCTTCCTTTTTGCTGAAGTGTGTCAATACCAATGCTAATACACATATACTACAAACTGTTCTTTTTTTCACTAAGACACTGCAAGTAGGTATCTTATGTACATTGTGCATTACATTTGCTTTTGCAAGTTTTATATAGGGCCTTTTGGGTTACAGTGGGTTGCTATATTGCTGTTAAAAGGTAGAAAACCACTGCTTTAACAAATACCCATGGATAGGTATTTTTTCCTTTGTCACAGATTTGGGTCTAATGCCCAGTGGCTGGATGTTAGACTAAAGACTCATCCACTGTTTAGACGTTACTAACACTGAAACAGGATAATATTCAAGTGAAGCATTAAAAGCTGATTAAGATTTTGGTTCTCCTACTCAAATAGTTCTCATTGCCTGAAACTGATCAGAGGCACCACATTTTCATGATACATTTATTGTAGATATGTACAACATATTCTAGACTGCAACTATAGTACAATAATTGGTTGATCCCTATAAACCAGGGGTGTTCAACCTGGGGCACAAAACAGGTTAGCACCAGAATGGAAAAATATATTTATATGTTATTTAGTTCCAAATATTTATGCATATATCAGTGAATATTATTTTCAAAAATCATTATGCTTATTGTTAAATATATCTATAAAAGATTTGGGAAAAAGTCGATCTATGCCATAGAAAATTTTAGGAGTACTGGTACATGCTCATCTACCAAAATGCTGAAGGGTACATGGTCAGAGAAGGGTTACACTTGGACCATAAACTATGTGAAAGAGTTTAAATTTGGTGATTTTACTTAAAAAGTTTACTTAAAAAATTACCATGTTCCAGATTTAAAGTGCTAACTGTACTTAATCTCTCAAGCATTGCCAAGTGATCATAATTTGTGAACACCTTTGGCGTTGGTATATGAAATACTCATACTTCAAAATCATGCACTGAGCCACTATTTTTGCACCACTTTGCAACTCCATAACTTGCCAGTCGATAATGCTAGAGAGCTATTCATACCCTGAAAAGACTCAGCGAGTCTTCTAGTGTGCAATGAAAAATATTTAAGTACTGGGTTCCAGGTTTTTTGTGGGTGATATCATAAGTGGAATAGGTTTAAGCCTTTTTGGGTGAGATTATCGAGCCCTGGGCCCCAACTGCATGAGGGAAGAATTTTGCTCAAGATTTTAGTGGAAACTAGGCTGAAATCCTGATCTTTTGAGCCTTTAATTGGTTCCCTAAGGTTTCTGGTTCTAAAGTTAAGGTAAAATAATCAAAATTTGGGGAAAATAATCTTTTTGGTTAATGTTGTATGCCCCATAAAATATCTGAACGAGTTTTAATTCGGTTATTTGATTAAAAAAATTACTGTGGTTCAGATTTAAAGTGGTCACTGTACTTAATCTCTCAAGCATTGCCAAAGTGATCATAATTTTTTTTAAATTGTTTTTTCATTGCAGACTCGAAGACTTGCCAAATCTTTTAAGGGTTTGAACAGCTTTCTAGTGCAATCGGCTGAGGAGCTATGCGCTTGGTAAGTCAACCAATATAAGAAATACCCTGGTTTTTGCCTGATTTCCATGTACGATATTTTTATAGACCTGCAGCCAATGTGTCAAATTATGATTTTGATATACTTTACATCAAAAGAGAAATAAAAACATCTGCATTTGCAATTTTTGAGCATAAAATGATTAACATATTCTTTCTTTGGGTTTTAGATAATAGGTCGTAGAATATTTTAGGAACTTTTTCTTCTTGATAGTTTTATTTCAAACTTGTCAGGACCGTACTCTATAATTTTCAGATGCTTCTGTATGTGGATCATGACTAAATGGAGCCTCAAAGACAAATAACAAAAAATACCCTGAATTTTTAGATGTTTGAGCCTTCTGAATGAACAATGGAGAGTGAAGCCAATTTTTTTCTTTTTGGTAATGATACAGTATTAGTGAAATTTCTCATAAAGAAACAATTTTTCCAGATTGCATACTTTGAGCTGTACACAGCCCTTTGAAAAATATCACCTTTCAATACGGATCAAAAATCAGGTTTATCCCTATAGTATGTCATAGTGACATCACACATGTGCAAATATGACATCACAAGATACACTCTGCAACTGTCTTTTCCAACAATGCCTTTAGAAGATATATTTCTTCCATTTCATGAGTTATGACTGATAAGGTGATTCAGAGCCAAAACAGTGGCCTTTACATTCCACCAGAAAAAGTGATTCACAGCTAAAATAGTGGCATTCCCATCCCCATTGAACAACTTGGAAATATCTACCAGGCACTGCTGTTTGAAACTTGCAACATCAACCAGTGTACATTAAAAGAATTTGCCATAACCTTTGACATTAGCTTGCNTAGCANAGAAACCAACCAAAAATTTTTCAGAGAGCTNGGCTACTTTTAGTGTAATTCATNCAGACTCTTCATGAGCATCGAGTATATTGTATTCATCTAGCATTAAACAACATTGAAGTAAGCCAGACTTCCACACATCTTNNGTTTTTATGCACTTGCAAATAACTCTTATTAACTATTAGTACAGTTGAATTCTTCCATAATATCATTTCATGAGACCAGAAAAAAAGCATCGCTAGAGATAAACTGTCATTACAACCAAACTACAATAAATTGTTCCTAAAATGATGTTTCAGTTTAACACTTTGGCGTCCAGCTGCTTTAGGAGATTTCCGAGAAAAAACATCGAAACCCACGTGGCTTTGCGTGGGTATTTCTCCAGTCCGGTAAGTGCAACCAACCTGTTCAAAGTCTCAAAGGACACGACAAGTCTAATAGCTTGCACTCGAAAAAAAATTATTTGGTTGGTGGGTGCAGATTTTTTGTGAGTGACATCACAAGTGGAGGGCTTTTAGGCCACCTTGGCCCTGGGCGCCAACCGCTAGATAGTAGTATGTCACTGAAGTTTTTTTTGGGAACTAGGCTACACTCCGAGTCTTTTGATACTTTGGATGACCTGCTAGGGTTTCAGGTTCAAAAGTCATGATCTAAAGTAATAAAAATATTTGACTAATTAGCTAATTAATTAATTTGTTTATTTTAGATCATAACTTTTGATCAGAAACGCTAGGAAGTCGATCAAAGGCTCAAAAGACTCGGACTCGAGCCTAGTTTCCAATCAAAACTTCAGCAAAATACTTTGGCCTAGCGGTTGGGCTCCAGGCCAGGCAACATGAGCCAAAATAGCCTAAAAACTACTTCACTTATGACGTCACTCACAAAAAATCCGCAACCGCCAACCAAAAAAATTTTTTTCGAGTGCAATCTAAAAGACTGTCCAATCCATTTGAGCCCTTGAACAGCTCTCTAGCGCAATCGGCGGAGGAGCTAGGCCGTTGGTCAGGCAACTGACAACTGCTGGTGTTAGGCCAAAATCGAAGTATGAATATATCGTATCCCGGCTCTCAAAGTGTTAATGACAAAACCTGGCAGGGATTTAAAAGTGTTTTGATGACAACTGCTACCAAGTGTTGTGCTGCTATGCCTCGCTTAACAGTCAAAAATCACTGTCATTATCTTTCAAAATCGTAGTCAATGTTGTTTTTGGGATATCCAAATCTGTTGCAAGTTGTGCCATTTTCATCATTGAACGAAACAATGATGTCACACTTCTTCCATAATGGGATACTGCTTCTTTTGTTGGATATTTTACGCACTGCTCTACCAAGACTACTCAAACTGACAACAGTCACAAGCATCCCCAATACAGTAGCCTACAACAAAACTCATGTTACAACGGTTTGCCTTGATTGCTGCTAAGGCACAACTTTTGATGCTGTTGTTACCCTACATCTGTCATGGCTCAACGATTCCCCGTTTAACTTAACTGTGTTCCTGTTCAATCAAGATTTGTGTGGCAGCTCTACATAGCTGACCTCACACTTGTAACTGTAAAGAAAACTTGCAATGTTGTTATAGACGAACAAAATATTTTGTGGCGACTAACGAAAAACATCACTATAAGTGAAGTGACAATATATTCAAAGTCATTATAGCCAACTTGAATGAATGTAAAAAATAAGAATTTTACCAGTTGTGACAAAAAGACATCATTACAAGCAAATTGTCACTATAGGCAAATTCTACTGTATTTGTTATCTGAAAAAGCTTAAATTTGATGATTATGCTTGGGAAATTGCGTAAATTAATTATCGTCATGGATCAATATAGGATCTTCAGTACATGCCATTGGTTGCCTAGTTAAAAGCGCTCTCTGGAAGCCAAGTGTTTATTCAGTGCTCTACAAAATAAGACAACCAGGAAGAACAGCAGCAAAATATTTTAATAATTACCACTGCAAAACCATTGCCCAACTTATTGTTTGCAAACAACCTCTGGCCTCATGTCATGCAAATTGGTAAAGCCCATGCAATTTGAAAGATGCTTTAAACCAAAATCCCCCACCCTTCACCTTTCTGACATATTTATTCCATGACTTCCAAGATGATCAGAATGCTTCATATTATCAATAATGCTCTCCATTAACACATACCCTGCTTTCCGACTAGCAAAATGGTTTGAAAAATCTGGAAAAGTATCAGGAGCTTTTGCAGACCTTTTTTGATCTCCATATGAACCATTCACTTCGGCAGGAATGGACAGAGATGTACTTTGTGCATCATTTGGACCAATATCATGTTCAATGGGTTTGCTTTCTCCAATAAGTTTGTATGGATTATTCATGTTTTATAATAATTAATATCAACATTAGCAAAAAACTGCTTACAAGTTTTCAAAAATCTGAAATGAGACTGTGATTGTTATAAAATCTGCAAAGTGTCAAACCAACTCAACGACAGTTGATCCCATCTGGTAGTTAAACTATGAATAGCAACTTTGTTTAGCTACCAACAAAACTAAACTCAATGCTGCACAAAAAATTCACACTTCTTTAAAAGTGTAAGGAAACCACAACACAATAATATAAATGACAAGTGTGTAAATTTTTTCTACTCAGTACAATGTAACCAAACTGATATGTTAAAAGTGGGCAAGTGTTGAGGTACAGTTTTATTAACAATACTGAAAATGAAAAGCAAGAAAATTATTTGTGCTAATACTACTGCATCTGCTATTTTGTTAGGGAACATAACTTTTGCACACTACAGTAGAATGTAATATTATTAAAAAGAACATTAATTTGCATTATTACTAATTCTAACACCCTCTTGCTAATCTGCCATTTATGGCCTGTGGTTTCTATGTGCATGACACTAAAGCCAGTCTAGAATAAGTTTAGTTACTCATTAAATATTCTCAAAAAATTGTTTACTTCAGCAGGGCATATTTCTCACAAGATTTTGCACTACTAGTTGGAAATCAGCCTTCATAATTGCAAATTCATCTCTTAATCTAATTTATAGCAAGCTACTTAAAATAATGATTAGCCTCCACACAGGTGAAGAGCTTGAATCAATCAGCAAATTTTTTTACTATCAATTTCACATAACACTACACACCATCAATCCTACAACCTCATTCAAATAGATTTGAACCTGTGTGGAGACTAGTTACTTGAAAACAGATATGTGGAAGTTTAAATCATCACAAAAAGATGAACCTGAGCCTATTTGGCTGATTCCATGAAGGCTTACAGGAAACTTAAAGCTTTCAATAGTACTGTAATAAAATAATGACTTTTAGATTTGGCAACTTTCAGCCATTAATTTCAAGCTATAATAAAAATTTATGAAACTGTCAAGGGGTGCCCAATGAGACAATCTGCTTAACAGCTTCTTTCAGTGTCCCAGCACCTTAAGTTAAATATGCATGAGATTGTTTAATGTTTGAGTCAATAAACTCAACTCTAGCACTGCAATTTCTATTTAAGATAATCAAATTTTAGAAGTAGATTAAGTATATACATTGGAAATTATCAAAATTAATGTGAAAGTTCAGTAAAAACTTACCAGAAAATTTAACAGCTCTTTCCTGAAAATTATAAACATTTGTAGGCACAGTACTCCTTTTACATGTACTATTGAGGCCACTGGACCAACTATGACTAGAATCTATGCACTTTTATAGACTACTCATGGAGCCTTCTTGCTCGGAACAAACCGTTCACATAGCATTCATGTTAATTTTGTGAATTTTCAGTTACCCTTTCAAGTTGAATGCATTTTTTCTGCTATGAATTTACAGATTCCAAGGCTTTTAAAAACTGAAAATGGCAGTTATTTTTCCATTGACTTTTCTGCTATCTTTTCTCTCTTTTTGTTACAAACTAGTGCTCATCTTCCTTTAGAGCAGCTATGACCAACTGTAATTGCTTACTAAACCAAAATAATGTCACTATCTTAACCAGGGTCACACGTTGAATGACATAATGAGGGCTGCACATTGAATGACTTAATTTGACGGTAGCAAACTAAATTTAGTTTAAGCTAATGTACTGAAAATGTTCGAATCATAACTGCAATGATAAAGACTATTTGGCACCTTTAACCACTCTGTAAGTGTGATTTCATAGGCAAGTTCAGTGCCAATGGAACAAGGGTAGAAATCAGAAAACTAGTGAAAAGTTTTGCACCAAAGTATCAGTGGACATACATGGAAATCTCCCAGCATGCAGTACAGACATGAAAAAGTAGCACTGAGGACTACCTGCATCAAAAATATCAAATTTAAGATTATGTTGTCAGTATGTAGACTACTTGATACTACAGCAAAAACTTATATTGGGTCACAGTGACACTACTAGAAATAATCAAAGGGGTTGGCAATAAACTATGAGACGCTAGTTTTGAATGGGTAGACTCAACAAGGCTAGGCTGGTTTAACTCAAGTTGAAGCAATGAACGACGATCTGATTGAGTGAATGGGACTGTTATGTAATAGTAAGGATAAATTTTCAGTAGAAGCAGCTTAGGCTGGGTGATGGGAATGAAAAAGAATACAGTTATGCAATAAGAACAAGATAAAATGTCAGCAAGAAACTCGTGAAGTGAATCCAAGCATACTAACTGTATAAGGATGAAGTAAAGGTCAAAGCAGCTTGGAACAACGTTGTGTGTACTCTGCGCGAGTTCCTCGCTGTCATTTCGCCTCATTTTTTTCGCATTACTGAATTAACTTTTCGGTGCTGTCACCAAGTCTTTTATTGAAATTTATTGCAACTGTTATGTAACAATCTTATTGTTCCATGATGGGAGTCTGGTATTCCATGGAACACAGGTGTTCCGTGAGACCGCGACAGGAGTCTGGGCTTCCGGGAAATTTTCCACACGTTGCATGACATCAGAGTAAAAATACAATGTTTACGAAGTTGACCTGCTATTGTGGTGATATATCTCATGTTGTTATGTCATTATGATCACCCGAGACTTTAATGCTAAGCAGGATGTATATGTTGCAGATGCAATGAAAGGTGGCAAGTTGGTGCAATGTTTATAATCTTGTGAAAGTTGGTTAGTAAGCGCTACCTATGAATTTAGCTGTCAGCGATACTACACTAGGGTTGTCTTACGTCTGGAATTTCGGTGTTGAAGTTTGTGTCCAAAATAATTTTTTTAAATGCTCCAATGTCTGCAATTTTGAAAGGTTCAGAGGATGTTATCATTAGATGCTCTGAAATATATGAATATTCAGGATTAGAGAAAAACCGTTTATAACATATTGTGTAACAATTCTGTGATGTTTTCTTCAGTGATAGAAATGCTGTTTTGCGATGGATTGGTAGTTGTAGGACATATTAAAAATGCTGCATAGTGATTGTTTGTTGTCGTGAAAAGTAGCCATTGAGACTGTCAGGAATTTTGCCTCTTCAGATATGGTAACCCTACACCATACCGCTTTTAGTAAAGTAAAAACTAAACTTTTTCAAGAATCGTCTTTTCCACATTTTCAGCTAGTTTCCAATGAGGTAGGATTCGTACAGGTTTGGCCAAGCTTCGTGGAACTAGGCCTACATGATGACAATGCTTGCTAATGCATGTGAAGTCACTTCAATGACAATAGTTTGGGAATAGCATATTCCGTTTTGCCCATTCCTCGGTGTTAACACAATAATAGCAGTGCTAGGCTGTATGATGAAACAATCAATACTGACAAATAGTGTTCTCAGTCAATTTTTTTCACACCATGTGTTGTAATCAGGACTGTGGAGCTGGAGCCCAAGCAATTTGGGATGGCTGGAGCCAGAGCCAAAAAAATTCAGATGGTGGAGCTGGAGCTTGAAATTTGGGTTCTTGTTTAATAGACATAATGTTGTGCAAGCGAGTTATACAAATAAAACAATAGCTTTTAAATTTTATTGGACCAAATCGTTTTAGAGCCAGAGCCAAAAACTTTTAGGAGTCAAAAATTCTGTGACCTGAATCAAAAAATATCATTCACAGAAGGCGCGCTTTCGACTTCTTTCGCTCGCACTTTCATCCATATGAGTCCAAGTTGCCTAGAATATTGAATTCAAATACAATAGACAGTTCCCATTCGAGAATAATTACAAACAAACGGTGAATTGTCCAGTAATACCCATGGGCTAATATGAATGAGCTTAGTATGCAGAGGTTTACTCAGGCCAATCCGTTGTAGCCTAAGCTACCTCAGGTAATAAAGCGTTTTTTAATATTATAAATTATATAAGATTTAACGTTTTTTCAATCAAAGTTCTGCATAGAACATTGGATTTGAATTCAAGTCTAATGGATAGCTCTCATTCGAGAATAATTTCAAATGAATAGCCCAGAAACTCGGGTTAATATGAATGAGCCCAGTATACTGAGGATGGCGTTATCATTGCTCTGTGACGAACGTTACGCAACAACGGACAAGTTCTCATGAGAACTTATCATTCATTGTTACATAACCAATGTCACAGAGCAATGATAGTGCCAGCTGGAATGAGAGCCAATGGAAATTTCAGTGACGCACGCCTTGAACAGTTGCATTCAGTGTCAGTCAGTATAACTGTGTGATAGCCCAAGTGATACTGTTGACATGGAGTCTATCCTGTATGCATTCGTGTGTTTCTGGAATTAGGCGAACGCTCTACAATGTAACCGGCTACCTTTTTGAAATTATATGTGCACCACACTTTTGTCAAATGCAAGACTGTAACAAATTCGAAANGGTCTTGACATGCCAACTAAACAGTCCACCTAGTTACGCTCTTGCTGGGACATAAAAAACCTTCAACTGGGCTACATGCAGCNCAGCGGGCTGTACATAGCTGCTTTAGAGCATCACGGTTTTATGTGCATCAATGCTTGGTTAAAATTACTGCTGTGCACTCTTGGAATTAGAATTAACAATAAAATTGAAGACAATAAATCAGCCACATTTCAAACCCCTAATCTGTTTCATATCTCAAACAGCCACAAGTTGAATTACGCCTTTGTCACATTTTGAATGAACCTGAACCACACTTACCAACAAAACTACTTCTTGTAGGACAGGAGACCTTAACAAGGCTAAATCATAAAAAATCTTGAAATAGCACAAAATCTCTTACATAAAGATCATGTTTTCATATTTAAATATAATAAACACTTCCACTGCACAAGCAATATTAACAACATGGTACTGCCCTAACACACCATGTTTATGCTCAACAATAATAAAAAACTATCCTGACATCTTTTCTTTGTTATAGCACCATTGGAAAAACATTTGATTTGGTCTACTTTCCAGGGCTGGGGAGCCGGAGCCGGAGCGTTGGAGCCAAGTATTTTCTCCGGAGCCGGAGCCTTTTTAAACATTTCTTGTGGAGCCGGAGCTACAAAATATTTATCAGCTCCAGTATTGAGTATAGCAAACTTTAATAATTTCTTGTCTTAGCTTGAAATTAAGTAGTCTA
>JGI24021J15306_10006338_pt1 | contig 14224 bp, 4 predicted proteins | sample Ectturendosymbi1_FD_15306 | JGI IMG/M metagenome (IMG submission 15306) | reverse complement strand
ATTTCCATCATTGTGCAATGATGGTGAATTTAACTTTCGGCCGTTTTGGTTTGTCTGCTAAAGAACCATTCTTAAGCTTTTCAATATAAATAAGTGAATCCTCATGAAAACGTTTATGTTTGTCGAAAGCTTCCAATTCATCAATTTCCCACAAAAAATCATCAAGTTCTGGCGTTCCCTCACAACACATAAATTCTTCACTATCATTTGATTGGCAGCCAATAAACATCAGTTCTTCGCTATCACTGCTTGATTGACCTTGACGTTCTTCAGAGTTTAAGCGATGATTTGGCTGCGCGTTCTAATAATAATTTTTCAATCAGTGAAAACACCGCCAATTAAGCTTAAATCAAAAGATTTGCTGATTTAACAGTCTAATGCTTAGCTAGGAAAAATCAACATAGGCCAAAGGATTAAATACAGTCTATTTGCTTAGCAAGTTAAAAATACAACCTATCTCTAACTATGCAATCTTGCTGAGAAGCATTCAAGTAACATCAAACACCTGTGAACTGACTTTGTGTAACTGAATGGGGAAGCAATGAGCGCAGGGTGAAACCAAACTTTTACCTTCATTCAGAAGCAATGAACGCGTGACTGACCACAACCAGGCGAACCACAGACAAACCTTTGTTTCTCACGCAAAGAAAGTGAAAAACCACAGCTAAGGACGATGAATGTCATTCGAAGTCGCCAGCACAATCTCTCCACAGAACAAGTGAATAAAATAGCTCTCTCTGCCAATTACGACAAACGTATCATCACGTCTGACAAAATACAAACTTTTGCTCACGGATACAGGACAGGTTGACAATGCAACAGGGGGTCTGGCAAAGTGAGCAAGCTGGGACATGGGGTGAACTGACTGCGGGCAGGGCAGGACATGGGGGAAGTGACTTGGGGCAAATGGGGCAGGCTGAGACATGAGGGGAAGTGACTTTGGGCAAATGGGATATGCTGAGACATGAGGGGAACTGACTGGGGCCAAAGAAAAATGGGCCACAATGCCCAAAGCCTCTCTACTCACAAACATCAAAATGAACCAAACAACCGGAAATACTAAAAAACAGTCGTAAATTTTCTGTAGATGAATATGTTTTCTTGTAAGTTCGCCTGTTAAACATAAATTTCAAAATGTCGTGGCGCGATCCAGGTTTTCATACCAGTAGTTTAATAAGGAAAGATTTGAATGTAAATGACATATTCGTGGACGTTTCGGTAACTGCTGCTGTCATCATCAGTACATTAGCAATTGCAAAGAATTGAATATATATTAGCAACAAATTTGAATAATCACGAATATCATAATTATGTGCGAGATGTAAAGAAATAAATGCTTTATTATTTTGACCTAATGCAGTGATGCAACCATATCATTTTTATATTTTTCAGGGGACGCGACTGCATGTATTAATACATTTAACTACGACCAAACAAACATTTTTGCTTCTTCCCATGATACGCAAGTCAGCACACTCGCAACCAAGATGTTGAAAGTTTTAAGAAAAATCAAACGGACTGCTTGCTGGAGGAAGCTTGGTCGAGAAGACATAAAAATAGTCCATCACTTCGTGAAACAAATCTACAGCAAAACTGATCCTGTTTCTCAAGCACTGAAAATATCGGAATATGAAGCATCATTCTTTGCCGATCAAGCAGTATTTTCTCTACAGTATCAACAATCACTGTGTGCGTTTGACCCGGAGAGTAAAGACATCTTTTGTGTTGCAATAATTTCAGGGCCACATAGGTTGCGTGATACCAAAGTGTTCGATACAACAAGGAAATTAACACTGAAACAATTGCAAATAAACGAAGCTTTTGCTACATTGTCTCGAGGCCTTCCCAAAGATTTTGAAAATGATGTGTATATGAGGGGTGAGTTCGTCGTCACCGAACCAGACTATGCACAGCTTGGAATCGCCTCAGCATTAATCAGGAAATCGTTGCAGTTGGCAAAAAAACAAGAAGTCAAACGTTTTCTATCGGAAAGCACATCCGCATATTCGGCGAGAATTCGCGAAAATCTTGGTGTAGTTTGCCTCAGTCAGATCCGTTATTCCGATTACAGTGACCCATTCACAAAAGAACGCATTCTTTCAAGTATTTCCAAACCACACGATGCCATGAAACTTTTGTGCCACAGCCTGCACCCCTACGTGCTGACAAAGACTGCAACACTTACAAAAATCTAATCATGAGCTATATTTTCAAACCTAAAATATTTTAACCAAAAATAAAATATGGAGAAATGAAAAGTTCAGTTAAAATTTACGTGATTAGCAACCTCTTCAAAACTAGACCGAAACTTCATTGGGTTATTTAGACGTGGCTGTTTCAGCGAAATATCACTCAAAGGAATGCATTGCAAATTGCTGTTTATTTGAAGTCAAGTTGAACTATTTTCGTTATTTGTTGTTGTCTCCCGCTTTTCACTTTTGCGTAACGTTTAGACTTCAGAGAAAAAAATTGACGCTCCATGGTTAAAGAATTAACATCTTTTTTTCGACCTTGTCCGGGAAACATATTTTTGAACAAATCCGCGCAGCTGCATTTATTTATAACTAGAACTGCTTTGTGTCCATCCTTGGAAGATTCAATTTACTTCAATTCCGACTTCATTTTTTGGTCATGCGCTTGGTCCAAAACGTACAACAGAACAGTTGCTTGTACCTCTAAATTTAGTCTGAATTACGTCCTCTATTAAAAAGCAGCAAAAAGTAGGAAGGAGAGTCACCGTGCTCAGAGTTTTAGTGACTTTTGTAATGCTGTTGAATTTGCAAAATCGTCGGTTTAAACTCTACTGAGCAAGGTTTTCATTGATGCGAAAGGTAAATCTGTAATGAACACAGGTTTGCCGCATGCAAAATTTTCATTTCGTGACGAAATGGAGTGTGGTTGAAAACATCTTAAATCCTATTCTTCAGTTTCTAGAAACTTGATTTTTTGGTACTCATTTTTTTTCGATGATCACGAGGAACGATGTATTGGTTGAAACTCACATCAAAAAGTAGCAAAGCAAATTGCTTCAACACATTGTTAATATCTCAGCAGGGAAATCAACACAATCAACAAATTTAGGTTGTCTTTATCTGAGAATAGGGGATAGATCAAGCTAACTATATATTTTGACTGTTCTTGCTTGTTGGCTGACTATTTCAGTAAAGAAATGGTTATCCCATCACGTTGTTGTGTTGCCCAATTTTCACAGAGTCTAGTTCTCACGTCGCGAGTTTTGCAGCGTATAATTGCCAAAGATCTGAGTGACAAACAGTTAACCAGGTGTTTGCTTTTCACTTTGTGTGGATGTGAAAAACAAATGCAAAACGTTTTCTTTTATTGAAAGCTTTTACTAACTTTGCCCAAAAGTTTTAATCAAACCATGTCATCAAACCAAAGTCTTCCCAAAGATTTTGAAATAAATTTTGAAATTTGCTTTAATCAAACCATAAACAACAAAAAACATTCTCGCGTTACTTTCAATATATTTAGGCCAATCGAGGTCTACGAACAACAGATACCGTTGGTTCTAAAGTACTGTACAATAGTAAATTGGGGCGCCTCGACTGGACAACTTTAGGGTTTTTTCGGCGTTCTGGTTGCGAATGCATTCTAGCAGTGGTTGTTTCCGCGTTGCTAATAAACTTACTACAAATGATCTCATCGCCAGGCTCAACGTTTTCCAACGTTAAAAATAGCTAATCCTGTTCACAGGGACTGATCAGTTGCAAATAAGAGAGATTTGGCGGTAAATGGCTAGTTGGTCGATTGTTGTCAGTATTAGTACCATCTACTTTCAAAATGCCACTGTCAGATTTTTATTCAAGGCTAAACAATGTTGTTGAATATGCAGACATTTTATTCAATAAAAGAACCATTTCCGTCTTGGTCGGTTTCAACCCATTAGGGTTTTTGAAAACCTTTGGATGTTCGTGAATAGGCGTAAGGCCCAAAAAATCGGGAATATTGCAACGTTTTTCCCAAATGGCATGCATGTTCGTGCCCGTGTAGTGAAACTTTCAAAAATAATTGACAATTTAAATTCTCTAACTAATAGACAGGCACATCTAAGGCATTTTTCACACTATTAATGACAGAAGAAAGTTAAATTGACAAACAATAATTGTTTGATTGATACAAAAAACGTTTTTCATGTTTGAAATTATTTTTGTCTGAAAGCAAAAGAGTTAGATCTAGGCTTCATCCCTCTTGTTCCCTGCCATCTACATTTGTGTTTTCACGCATTGCTTTTTAGCGGTTTGTCACTATATTTGTCGTAGTCGCACCAGGAGGATTTTATGGATGCTATTGTTTTCACAAAGCATTTAAAATTGGTGTTTGTCAACAAAATCGAAGGTTTGGGCTAATCTACCAAACTGAGATGAAACCAGGGCAACCTTGACAAACTCTAAACTACCATCCAGGGGTTCTCAAACTTTTGGTGTTATGGAGTCCATGAAGAGATTGACCATAATTTACGGAGCCCCACAATAAATTTCTAAAAATAAAAACAAAAAAAACACATTGTTACGCGGAGCCCCGAGTTTTCTCTCGCGGTGCCCTGGGGCTCCGTACGGAGCACTTTGAGAACCTATGAATTATAGACAACAGTTATCAAACTTGGGAAACGTTTGTTGATAACCTTATTTTCGTTTGTGTTCAGCTCGTTGTTTTACGGAAACACGCAGGCAAATCTAGCAAAATTGTTCAATTTGTCGGAAAAACACCGTTTTCAATGCAGGTCACTGGAATTAGAGCAAGCTTGAGATGTATTAAGCTAAGTTATTTTGTGTTGGGCATGATTTTCTGGGCAAGGAGAAATTTTTCTGCCCTCGCGATAATTAGGGTATAATTTCCGTGTAGACATAAAACTTAATGGCGCTGATCTGTTTTATAGGTTATTTCAGCCTCACAGTTTTTAAAATCTTTTTTTGTCATTGAAATGACAAACTTTTAGGGTTTTTAAAATAAAAATGCAAACCGTGTTCTGTAGTTAGCTAAAAGGTTTAGTCCGGCAAATACCTGACAAACAGGGCCTACGAGGGAGTCTACAGAAGGTACATCGTACCCGCTAAGTTTTCTGTAATCAAGCCCAAGTTGATGTTTGCTTTTTCCAGCTACAGCGCTGGTAGCCAGAGCCGGAGGAAGGGCCCCCCGTACCCTCCCGGTGGGGGGTCCCCGGGCAAAAGGGGCCCCCAAATATGACTGAGTACCTTGGTTACGGCATATACTGTAGAGACACCAGAACTAAACTCAGCAAGAACTGATTTCACACATGTCATTTTTCAATATTCATACTTATCTAATACGTCAAAGAAATTGATCTTCGCACGACCCGCAACTTCCCAAAGCCAATCATTGCGAAATGCATTGTGAATAGCTTCGTTCTCAGTATTTGCCTTGGTAAGTTGGCTGTTTTTCAGGTAATGTGGCTGAATCCACGATGATTGTAAGCATTTTTAGTATAGCCTAGTAAAAAATTATTCAGGAAAATCAAGTTGTAGACCAGTTGCGTAGCCGGAGGTTTTAGCCATAGTGTGGGAAACGTATAGCTGAAAGAGGCCCACTGGTCACCGTAGGGACCCCTCGCCAACATTCAGAAAAAAGTTTATAAATAAAAGTGTATCTGGATGAGGATTTCTATATTCTGTACTAAAACCCGAAATCAACCGAAAACAACAGTCCAAAAACTTACGAAAAACGCATAAAAAACAGCTCTTTAGCTCTATCGGTCGGCAGGTTATGACCGGACAAAGTCAGAGCCATTACTATGGCTTTGCCGTCCTTAAAGGGTGAAACATATGAAGATAAGAATTTGCAGTGTTACTGGTGTAATTAATCAAGTTGGCAGTACAACAATTCAGCTGTTATATTCTGATTGCTATACGAACAAGCTATACAAGTTCTGACGAGGGCCCCAGAAGCTTGGCGGCAAGGCCGCAAGCAGCTGATATTTTCGGGGGGAAATGATTTTAACTAGATGTTGTACTTAACAAATAAACGTGCTTTTGAAAATTCTGGGGTGGGAATTCCCCAGGTTGCGGGCCTGCTAGGGGAGCCCAGTATCGATCTTCCTACTCCCTGGTAAAATTTCTCTTGGAGGCCCTGCTGACAAATACGTAGGTTCGGTGAACTTTCACAAGCTGTGTTGCTGCATGTGCTTGTACATGTAAGCGGAATCAGAGAAGAATAGATAAATTATGTTGTTTTGCAATGCAAAAAAGGTCCGAGATGAAATAAAGTTTTGTTTACCCATGCTTTGAGAGCATAGTAAACAGACCCGTAGTTTTATAACTCTTTAAACCTTACGTGAATTTTCCGTTCTGGTGTTTTTAGGAAGCAACGACTTCAGCTTGGGTGACGTTGCACAGCGCAAACATATCACGTAAGGCCGACGTGGTCCGGATCACGTTTTGTGCATATTTACTGTTCTGTATAAGAGGACAGACACATTGCACACTCCGTGCATTGACTTTCTCTAGACCGGGTTGGTTTACACAGTAGGAGGAATATTGACATGTGTGGTTATTTCTCCTTTACACATAAGGTACTTCAGAGTCATAGTTCATATAAAAGGAAAGCGGTTTGCTCATGAGTTGTTTCAGTCAGGAATCCGTTATCGTTGTATAATTGTCTTGATATAGCGACTTTTAGCGACTTTTTATTAGTATTATGTTAAAGAGATTTTAGATTAAGCCGCGATGGGTTGACGATGCTTGAATGAAATACACAAAATGTCAGCACAGCAGGAAGTTTCCATACATGTAATTCAAAGTGTTGACTGCAGGGACCAAATTTCAAAGGGAGAGGGGTGTGGCGGCCTGGAGATGGCTCAGTAGTTCAAGTCAACTGCAACAGGGGGTCATGTGCCCCCAACTTTTGGATAAGTGAGGACGCAATACCGTTTATCCCCCCAATATTTTGTGATTAAAATAATGTAGTTGTACAAATTTCTACCATGACCCAAGTCCGTGCCGTTATTTGCCATGTACATCGGGATATATTGAGTGAGTTATCCTGCCAAGATTTTGCCAAGGAATTTGTGAGGTTCAATGATGTAAGGCGATGTGTGATTGACACAATTTAAGTACTATTCCGATGCACATAACAAACAAATTTTTGGGTTTTGGGTAAATGTTCTTTCAAAGCATCAAGTACACATGCAAGATGTCAGGTGGACTTAGCATTGGATGATTAATGTTTTGTTAAAGTGATAACAAGCTTTAATGTGAGTGATTTTGCGTCACAGATTCCAGAATTATCTTTTCTAATTCCTAAAGCGTATGCATAAGAAATCCCATTGAACATTGTGCTGGATGCTGAAAATAAGACCATGGAAGCAGATGAAGTGACCTTGTCAAGAGAACTAAGGACATTGTGTGATGAAAGCGGCAAAGAGATTGATCCAACCAAGTCAGCTGAGGTCATACGTTTGTTAGGTCGGTCCTATCGACTGCGCAGTCCGGACAAAATATCACTTATCAGAAGTGCTATTCTGTTCAACGCAGCCATTGCAAGAGCTCCTGAAAATGTCGGTGAGATCAAAGAAGACCTCAACGAAATTTGTGCTCATGTACTCCATCTTGCTGGGGCTGAAAATAAGACAGCGGATTTGCTAAAGCAGTCGAGAAAGATGCTGCGAGAAGTAAAGGAAATGCGTGAAGTTGCAGAAGGGGTGGCAAACTCGATTTCTCAAATACCCGAAGATATTTACGAGGATGATTACTTGAAAGAAATAGACGAATACTGCAGCACTGCCGAACAAACGCAAGACTACATTTATCAAAAATGTGTAGGCATCATGGACAAAATAATTCAATTTGCCGTGGAGCTGATGGGGAAAAAGCCGAGCAAATATGCCCTCCTAGGCATGGGGTCACTAGTAACAAAGGAAATAACACCTTACTCTGATTTTGAGAGTATAATTGTGTTGGAAGATGGCATACAGTATCAACCTAATTATGAAAACAAACTCGAATATTTCCGATGGGTTGCTACAATTTTTCAACTTATTCTGGTCAGTTTTGGAGAAACCGTCATTTACGATGCTGCAATTCCAAGTTTAAATCATCCAGAAAACAAAGAACAAAACTGGTTTTTCGATGCTTTTACTCCTTGTGGAATATCACCAGATGGTTTCTATCCCCATGCATCTCACAACCCACTCGGCAGGCAAGACTTCACCTATGACAAGCCATGGAAAACTGAGTTGATCAAACCAGTCAGTGAAATGCTCAAATACCTCGATGAAGACGAAGACCGCAGAAACGGTTACCATTTGGCTGATATTCTCACCAAGTATTGTTTTGTGAGCGGTGACCGAGACTTGTTCGATCATTTCGATTCAAGTGTAAAAAAACGTTTGCTCGGAAAAGGCCCGTCAGCCAACTTTGTTCAACTAATGAAAAGCGATCAGCAACGCTTCGGCCTAACGAAAGGAGTTTGGTGTTTGCAATTCGCTGCCCAGTTTGACGTCAAGCGAGTTGTTTATCGTACGATAACTATGTCTGTGTCAATGCTTGGTCAAATATATGACGTAGGCTGGGCAAGCTCGTTTGAAATTGTTGACAAGCTTCACAACTTGTTGACGAGGGATCTTCAACAGAAGATCAAGTACGCAGTAGCGATTGCTTGCGTGATGAGGTTGAAAAATTACTTGAAGCACAAGGGGCAGGTTGACTTCATAGAAAGTGGCCATTATGACAATGAAGAATTTCTTTCTACTTTGGTTGAAGAACTGGGCTCCCGTGGTGCTTGTGATTTTATAATTACTGCTCTCTGCTTGCAAGAGATAGTTGTCAAAGCGTTTGAGCAAAAGTTTTCACCCGCGTCTTCAGAGCCTGCACACTTGCTTGACTCGTCGCATTTGTACAGAACTTGGATGCTGATCAACAGGATATCTGGTAAATCTCCCACTTTGAAAGATGTTGTGAACCAATCAGACACCGTGATACGGATGATGAACTATGATTTTGCCTCACAAGCAGTTATTTTCTCCCATCAAGAACTCATGGATTATAGCGTCATGCAAGCGATAATGATGGCCAGCTTGGAACAATTTATGCTTTCGTTAAAATATTGCTGCAAAGCGCTTCTTCTCGACATGACTCCGCCTTATTACGTAAGAATCCAAATCCACTCTATTTTGAAGAACATCTGCTATTTTTACTTTCAAGATGATGAAGAAATTAATAGATTAATGGAAGAAACGCGTTGCCAAAATTTTTGTCAATTTGTGTCTCCCCATTTTGAAGAAATGAGCTTAAACAACTCGAAACGGTCGGTAGAGGGTAAAATTTCACAAAATGAGAGAGTTAAGCAAAAAATGCTGCCTGAGCGAAAATTGTTGCTTCGTCAAAACACAAAAATGATTCTCGATCGTTTGAGAACGAGCAACTTTGCCATAACTGACCCTCTTGCTTTACTAGATTTATCGATTAAAACTTTGAATAAGCAACGAGAGGCGTCAGGAAAAAAGCCACTTCATGATTGTAGAGAATTATTGGAATGGACGTACGAAAAAGAGCTTGGCAATGATGGATCCAAGATTCCAAGCGACAAGGAGGAATGTTCCGCACACTCAAGCTCGCTGCAGTCGCATGCTGATGATGAACATGACGACAATTTGAAAACTGATGAATATATGCGTATGTATAATCAGGCGGCTGCAAGCATGGGCATGGGAGTCATGATGAAAGATGAAGACCATGATAAAATTAAGAAGTGGAGGTCCTCTCTGATCGGAATATTGAAACCAGCCCTGCAAGTCCTGACGTTGGACATGGCTAAACACCTGCGAGAGCTGAAGCAGCTTGAAGACGATGGGAATCCTGGGGCTGAGCCGTCTCGTTCTTCGGCTGATGACGAAATGAAGTCATTGTTGAGTTATGGACTTTCTCTTTTAAAAAGTGACGTACGAGGCCTGGAGGTAAATCCTTCTGTGCTAGATAATAAACATATAAAAAAAAGTTTTATTGACCCTAACGAAACTACTTTGTTTGTCGAAGACGATCTTGATTAAGTTGCTTCAACTCCTCTGTGGTGCTTTTCAGTACTTTTTCATTTCAAAGTGGTCTTCAGCTAACATACGCTTTTGCGACTTTGTTGCTAAAAACCCAAACGCAATTTTACTGGACTTTCTTGCAAGAAAGTTGTTGATATCTGACTGGCCTATTTTTCTTTTTTATTTGTACCACCACCGTGACACAGTAGCAATCCACATTTATTCTGAGTAATGAGTATTTTGACGTCTTTTGCAACAAGGCACCACGATAAAGCTTGAAGATCACTGATTTGTTGTGTCAAATTACACAACATTTTAAATCATGAAAATAATTTAATTCTGACACCTTGTGCATCGCAGAAAAACTTTGCATTTATGACGTACCTCAATGGTGCATAATGTGCGCTTACCTGAGCTTCCTGTTGTGAACAAAGTTTTCGTATATTTTTTCTGTGGATGCAAGGCCTGAAGCTATAGTAGCCTAGCATTTTCGCAGAATCGGTGGTGACACGATTGTCTGCAATCTCACAGTAGTTTTCAAATTGCACGCTAATTACGCAAATTGAATTTCTGTTTGTGTTATGTGCAGTATATGTATTAGAATGACTATGTTTTTGCGTACAGACGCATACAATTCTTACAATCATTGATGCCTTGTTAAAAGTAGCATTGAGCAATTTGGAATGGGTCATGTTGTAATAAAAGCTAACGCCGAGGTTTGTGGCAAAGTCTACACTCTTTGCTTTCGATTGTAAATCCACGCGGTCAGGGCCGCCCTTAATCCGATGCAGCTGCATTGGGCCCGTGCCATGCTGTTTGAGCAGGTTGTTCATTTTTGCCAGATACTCCTTGCGGTTGAGAATTGCAGAAATGGCTTATAAATCTCATTATTAGTAAACGATTACTTCGTTTGAACGAATGATGGATTTCCTCTCATCATCGAACGTTATCAAATGTCTCAATTCTATCGCTAGGACGTTATATCTGCGTTCCACCATGCCCCACTCTTTATGGACCATTGCTCAGAGGGGCCCCGCGCCTAGGACTTGCATTGGGCCCCGCATTTTATAGGGATGGCCCTGCACGCGGTACTTCATCAGTATAACATGTGTTTAGGATTTACAGCTACGTTGCTATTGACCGCTCAAATGTAAAGACAATTTTATGTCTTCAAATATTTAGTTGTTGACCTTATGGCTCCACATTTTCTCTCATGAAGGTCCGCGAGTAGCAGTCTACAAGGTCTCAAAATAGTTCACGGCTCTCATGCAGTAGGCTAACTTCCTGTTCAGTCATAAATGAAGACAGACTATTACTTTTTAGTTCTCTTAGTAATCTCAGGGCCACCGAGCTAATAAACATAAAAAGAATATTTATAGAATTCAAAACATCTAGAAAAGAAAACTATCATTAACTACTACTACAATGGCCCATCCCATCGTTGACAACGATGAGCTAGGCGCTTCTCCATTTTTTCTGTGTAGTTTGCGACTGAGAATGAATAACTGTCAATCAATGAGGCACGCCATCTGTTGCGATTGGCTGCAAGTGTTTCCAAGGATTCTGGAGATATGTTGAAGCTCGCCATGTCACGCTTGATGACGTCGTTAAAGCGCAGTATCGTCTGCCAGCTCTACGAGGCGCGTTATAATATTCGCCCTAAAGGATAGCCGTGGGCAGGCGACCATCCCCCACACGACGGACCTAGCCCAGCAAGCGCAGACGTCGCTGCCTCATAATAGTGATATGAGCCCTTGACACGTAGGCTGGTGGTGGAGTTAGGGATATGGTCCCTGCACGAAATATCAAGGATAGAGTGGAGGCCAGGGGTGTAACGAGGTTAGATAGCGCCCCAAGCAAGAAGCAAGTTTGGTGCCCCCATGTTCAAACCTGATGTCTTTTAGAAGTAAATGTACTGTGCTGAAGAGAGTACTTGTGACATTGTTGGGAGTTTTCGGCGCCCCTCGCGGTGATTCTGCATTCCCATAAAGATTCGGCGCCCAGGGAAATGTACTCCCCTTGACCTTCCTCTTTTACGCCCCAGGTGGAGCCACCTGAAGTGAAAGGCTTTGAGACGGTTTTCCTGGCGGCGGCATGTACACCACGTCTCGCTGCTGTGTAGCGGAACAATCAGGATGTACGCTGAGTAGATCCTGACCTTTAGTTTGATAGTGAGGTGGTGAAAACCATCATCAACAACATTCAAGTATTTGAAAAAATGTGACATATGCGCTAGCCTAACTCTGCTGCTTCCGCATTAGTTGTCCGTTTCATAGGTGGCGGAAACCGGGGGGCTGCATGGGCCTAGGCCCCTCCACTTTTAAATGTCGAATTTTCCTAATCAAGTTTAAGTAACACAATTAGTATTGGGTCCACAGAAAATCGTTTAATAAAAAACATGTTGCAGATTTTTGGCAGTATTATGTCAATATTATTTGTAATATATTAAGTGTAATTTGGCAGGATTTGCTTGGCAGAATACACCGTGCACAGTCTGTCATCATGCTATGGCTTGCATACCGCATTAGTGCTGTTCAACCTTGTTGCTAGATGGAGTAATGCAACACAAATTTTTGCAAAAATGGTGTAATTTTACATGCTTGTGTGCATGGCCATCGGAAGGATTTTTTCCAGGGGGAGCCACTAGTGGATTTTTCCAAACGTTTTTCTAGGGTGGGGGGCCAAAAATAGCAAAATTTGTTTTTTACCACTCTAAACTAAGAAAACAACCTTTTAGCTGAAATTTTCAAGTTCGTGCGCCCCCTCCGACACCCATGCTTGTGTGTAGGAAAACGTTCGTGCCACACCATTAAAAATTGGTGTAATTTGAAGCGTTTTGACACCATCTAAATCAGTGGATCTTAACCTGAGTTCGATCGGACCCCTAGGGTTCGACGGAGCTGTTTCAGGGGTTCGACGAATGTCATCTGAAACATGATTGAAAGCGTGGAGCTACTGTATAAATAAATACAAACTGTTGAATGATTTAAGTTCAGTAACCCATTTTTACTTTCTGTTATATTGGGCAAAAATGGGGTTCGGCAAAAGTTTGGATAACTACGTAAGGGTTCGGCTTGTTTCTGAAGGTTAAGAACCACTGATCTAAATAGTTAAATTTTGCTGAATCTTATACGCAAAATGAAATATTTGACAGATCAATTTCAATTGTGTTTTTGTTTTTGCATTGGCAACACTAAATAGCTATCTTTTATTTCTGCATTGGCAACACAATTGGCATCCTTATAGACAACTTGCCAGTTGTTACATATGCTTTGTCGTGTTTTCGCATTCCAGTATCTAATGCCTTTGTATAAGTCACGTTACTTCTGTGTTCACGATGTGGAAAAGTTGCGATTTTAAATGTGTCTAAGACAGGTATCAATGCTGTATCATTTTTGCCTGTTTTTTAAGCTGTGTTCTTGGTGTTTTGAACAGCCCAGTGTCGACTCCGGCACATGGGATCCTTGGGTTTAGCCCGAGTCTTCGATTACGATTTATATCTGAGAACGCGGGCTTGCTTGCTTTGTATATTTGTGCCACCACCCAAAGTCCGGTCCAATTTCACTATGTTGTTAATTTTTCTTTGTGCATGTCACTCTTCATACATTTTCATTTCATGTTTGGCCTTTCACACAGTCCCGTCGCCACGGGGGGCTTTTGGGGGCTTAGCCCGCCCAAACAAAGCTCCAAGCCACCCCAAATTGAAACACGAAACACTATAAAGCAGTTGAGTTTTTGTCAATTTTTAGAGTGTCAAGCCCCCCTGTAAAGGTTTTATGGTCTCTATTGAAACCAAAAGAACCCCATTTAGGTACAACCGTAAACTTATTGCATGGGTCCGATTCATGGTTAGTACCCAGGACGATGTTCATAAGTCGATGCTTGTTTGATCTCCCTAAAGCTTCTGGTATGCTAGCTAAGTCTGTTTAAGGTTGCAGACTTGAAGTATGTGGTTAAGTCATTTTTATTTCACAGAAAATATACACAAATCATATATAAAAACTCACCGTTTTATACGAAACATGAAGTAGATCGAACTGTCTCTCGAATCAGAATTACAGACACAAGTAATTCAGCAAGTAACTGTTCTTACGATCATCAAGTTTGCTTTCTAAACTATTCTGCAATTTAAAACCTCCTTGCTAAAATGTCACACTTCAAAAGGAGGGAGTTACGCTTGGTGAACATGTTTTGAATGATTCTAATCGTTACACAAGTTTC
>JGI24021J15306_10006337_pt1 | contig 14226 bp, 12 predicted proteins | sample Ectturendosymbi1_FD_15306 | JGI IMG/M metagenome (IMG submission 15306) | reverse complement strand
CACCTGGAGCGCACACACTTTTTATAACATCTGTGCTCACATGTTGCGGCATTTCGTTTTTTAGCCCTGATGAAGACAGTTGTATCAACCGTCGAAACGTTGGCAAGTTTTTAACGTGTTTTTATGTTTTTAGCGCCAGTAGAGCCTGATTAAATTTGTTTAGGCGGGTGTTTCATTAACATTATATACAATTTATTTGAGTCCGACCAGATGGTACACAGAACACACACACATGCAAACAATTATTATTTTAAGCATTAAAATATTTGAATGTGACTTCATGTGCAACACCTTCACACATGGTCAGGCGCGGATGTACCATTAGGCTAACAAGGCCTTGGGCCCCGATATCGTGAGGCCCAAAAATATTTTGGTAAGGACAATTTCCAGCATTTCTGTAAGCAATTATATTTGAATTTTTGTTTTGGTTCAACGCACGTTTTTTACTATGCCGCTAACAAAACATCACTGTAGCAGGGGTGGGCAAATTTGTTCAATAGCTGAGTCATTGGCAGAAAACCAAAAGCGACAGCTGCAAAATCAGTTTGTAGTGTCAAATACAGTTCAATAAACAATGCAGGTTTTACATAAAACGACCTGCACCAAATCGCGTAGAGTCCTTGACAACTAACCGTAACCTTACGAATTCGTGTAAATACGTTGATAAACGAAACAGACATTAAATTGAAGGCAACAACTCGCTATCAATTTGAAATATTGCTATTCAGCTAGAAGAGTCACACAAAATATGTCGGCGAGCCGCAGTTTGCCCACCATTGCTCCATAGCAGGAGTGGGCAATTAATTTGGTTCGGAGGCAATTTTGAGGAGGCTGCGTGTAGATTTTGAAGCAAATCTTAGTTCAAGTTAGTCTCACCACTAACGTTTACTGTGACGAATTGGAGGATATTTCAGATTTGAAGAATTTCCTGAATGCTTCCGCGCGCCACTGAAAACGCCGTGGCGGACCACATGGTCCGCGGGCCACTATTTGCCCACCCCAGGTCTATAGTACATAGAAGAATGAGCGGAAGGATTGAAGTGAATGAGGACGAGCATTCTCTGAATTGGTTATTGTTACTTGTAATGTGTGGAACAAAATGCCTAAATCCATTTTTCAGATTACACGAGGCCAGTGAGGTACTCAATGAATATGTAATGGGAGTGTGGTTATATAACTCCACCGCTGCCTTTTCCTTAGTGTCATTGTCACCGTTTTTGTGTCATTGTCACATATTGGGGAACATGGACTGGAGTTGACCTAGGGCACCCAGTAATGATGCGGAGACAGGCGTTTTGTAATCGTTCCAGTTTGTCCATGAGGTTATGGCTGATGTTGATCATAGACAAGGCGTAGTCGACAATAGAGAGGACGAGGCTCTACAACATCACAAGGTGCCTCTCCTCTGCCTTCCTACCATCTGCAACCCTCAGGATATTGGCTGCCTTGATACCACGACGGAGGACAGAGTTGACATGCTCAGAGAAGTTGAGCTGTACATCTAAGATGACACTAAGGTGACGAAGTGTGTCTAAAACTCTGGTCTCTTGCCCAGCATAGCGGATAGGAGGAAAGCTGGATGGCTGGAGACGATTCATCATTGCCTCGACTTTCTCATCATTGCAGTGCATGCCACTGCATTCACAGTATGCCTCGATGTTGCGCAAAGTGGGGCTGATGAGGTCGATCATGTCTTGGGCTGATTTACCCCTGCAACTGGCCAAGATGCGTCTGCAAAGGTTTTCAGCCTGCAATGCGGTTTGTTGATTCTGGCCAGAGGGAGAGTGTAGATATTGAAGAGGACTGGGGACAGAGGAGAGCCCTGAGGAAGTCCTATGCTGGTGGAAGTCCAGTCAGAGCGCCATGTCCGATGCTTCATCATGCATCTTCTGGTATTGAGTGCAGGCATGACCCACCGGACCCAGAAGACTGAGATACCAAGCTCCAGCATGCGATCAGCCAAGATGGGTAGCCGAACGCGGCTGTAGGCATCCTCCAAGTCAAGCGCGGCAAGCAAGGTGTTGTCCCTTTCGTCAAAGCCGTCCCAGATGTTTGCTGCCACCGTGGCTGGATTGATCCAGGTCTCTCTGTGAGGGCGGTAAGCAACCATGCCTGGTGGTGGGACACAGTCAATATGGCGGGTGAATCTTCTGGCTGCTGTCTTTTCCGGGATTTTGCCAATCATATTCTGCACCACAATGATCCTGTGACCCAGACATTTGTGGTCCTTAGCTGGCTTGGATACAGGACCAAGAGGCATCAGTCCACACGTCCGGAACTTTCTCACAATAGAGACTGTTGTTGTAGAGATCTGTGAGCTCGGCTATGGTGTTGTCTGAGAGATGCTTGTAGTCATCAACCTTGATACAGTCAGGACCCGGTGAGCCATCTTTGCTTGACCTGGTGGTCTCTGTAACCTCAGCGACAGTGATGGGCTGTGGAGCACTAACCGTACGACATAGGTCATTAAGTTGGCCAAGTAGGTGCTGTCGTTCTTCCAAGTCACAGTGATTGGACTGCTGAATGAAGCGGTGCAAGAATGCTTCACCTTGCTGCTGGTCGGTGACGAGGGGGGTGCCATTGTCATCATAGAGGACCAGTCTCGGTGAAGGAAGGCGCTTACCCAGACTATGATGGAAATGCCAGAGTCAGCTGTGGAGAGATTGGCCTTCTCACACAGAGTATCCCATCCGTCATTGTATGTCTTGAAGGCTGTTCTTCGTATACAGCTGAGGCTCGATTCCTGCCTATTCTGGCAGCCACTACCAAGTCAGGGTTGACAGTTACCTGAGCTCTATCATAAGAGGTCTGTGCTCTCCTTTTGTGTGTCCAGGCGAAGTCGACCTCATCATTCCACCATAAGAGTGCGTCGCTACGTCTGAGCAGTGGTCTAGGTGTACGTCTGCTCTTAGCGAAGTTACGGATGGCATTCCAGACCGTGTTTCCTTTGCTACACAGGTCATATGGATGTTTGTACTTGAAACGAGGATTGGCATATCTGACTCGGCAGTGCACCTCACACAGTAGATGATCGCTGTCCACGTGCCTGCCGAGCATCCAAGTTAACCTGCTTTGGAGATGACTGCTGCAGAGGGTAAGGTCAATGCAAGAGTCAGTGTCGCCTGGACGTTCTGCAAGCCTGGTGGTTCACCTGTGTTGAGAAGATGCAGGTCAAGATCCAAAAGAGCTTCAGCGAGTCCTCTGCCATTGGGGTTGACCCCGGAACTGTCCCAAGAAAAGTGACGTGCATTGAAATCTCCGACGACTCTAAGGTTCTCATAGGTGTCAGAGAGGCCCCGCAAGAAATCCCACTGACAGGAGTCAGCTGCTGAGCTACCTCTAACATACAGGTTGACCAATGTGAGAGGCTTGTGAAGCCTAGGATCATGGATTTGCAAGATCTGGAGTTGCCTATCATCTGTAGTAAAGGTGGTGGAGTCCAGAAGGGTGAGAGTACAAATCGAGTGTCGTCGGTATGCATAGGCAAACCCATTGCATACATCTTCAGGTGGAAACACTAAGTCACTGAGTGGAAAGGTGGTACCATCGCAAAGCTTGGTTTCTTGCAAAAGAAGAATGTCCAAAGCCTCAGTGGATTTCTCCAAGGAATACCTGCTGCCACGGGTGTCTCTGATGTTACAGTAGCCAATGGAGATTCCACTGAACCCCAGCCGCTCACACTTCCCCCTTCTGCCTCATTTCCCAGCTCGTTTGCCTCTTGTCCTCTTCTTTCTCAGGCCTCGCTTCCTCTTGCAAGGCTTAAGACCACAAATAAGGATGCTTCTGGTGGGGCGAGTACCCTGTCCTGCACCACTTACACAGTTGCACCCGCCAGCCCTCGCATGGGCATAAGGTTTATTTTTCTTAGTTTCAGGTGAAATGAAACTTGCCTGTCAGGGATATCTCCCTTGAGCCTCCTACGCCCAGAGAGGCAAGCAAGTTGCGGTGGGTCAGTTCCCTTTTGGTCCTGGGGCTGCCAGGCTTAAGGCAGGCGGCGACTGACAAACAAGGATGGGAAAATCCCATCCCTCCCAGCTCCCACCGTCATATGTGACCCCTGACGCGCAGCCTAACACAGCATCCAGCGCACTTATAATCGGTAACTGCCACATATCGGTATGTTTCCTGAGATCTCAGCATGGAGTGGCCTCACCATGACCGTTGACCATTGGGGTGACGGTCACCCTCATCTGCTCATCGCCGAAGCGGAGGAACGGCTGGTTCCTCTGCTATTTGTCCATAGCTGGATGACCAGAATACTACATGGCATTGCCGCGACATGTTGCAAGCCCAGTCGATCAGGATGCACCAGCACAACGAGCGCGCATTGATGCAAAGCGGGACTACCTTTTGTCTGGCCTCTACTCTTTGAGCATTCTGGCTTAGGTGACCCTTCTCGGAGCATTGCTCCCACCAGTACAGCTTTAAGGGTCATCGAGACACACAAACATCCCCACCCCGATAAGGTAGTAGTCCAAGGAAAAGCGTGGCTCTTCTAGCTGAATAGCAATATTTCAAATTGATAGCGAGTTGTCGACTAATATTTAATATTTGTTTCATTTGTCAACGTATTTACACGAATTCGTAAGGTTACGATTAGTTGTCAAGGACTCTACGCGATTTGGTGCAGGTCGTTTTATGTAAAACCTGCATTGTTTATTGAACTGTATTTGACGCTACAAACTGATTTTGCGGCTGTTGTTTTTGGTTTTCTGCCAATGACTCTTCTGTTGAACAAATTTGCCCACCCCTTAAGGTTGTCAGACGTCCTTGAGCGCCAATGACTGTCCTTGTCCTTGAATTTGCTATCAAAACTCGTTTTATCCTTGATTCTTGAAAAGCATCTTGTTGTCCTTGAATATTTTCCGGTGTCCTTGAAAATTCTTGAATAGTTTTTAAATTAGTCATTTGTGAACTACTGATTATACTGAACATTCAAGAATCAAGATTAAACAGTGTAAATGAACGTAACAATGTGTGNATTTGTTCCATCTTGTGCAGCAAAAAGTAAACTATTCCAGAACGGTTGGGTCGTCANAATGCGATTTGTTTTGTTTTCAATTTCATACGTAGTTAGCTTCGCCTGACTTGCCTAGGCTATACGTCAAAGCTTGTTGAACGGGTGAAAGTAACCATAGGTGTCCGCAGAAATTTTTCCAGGGGTGAGCAAAGTCGACATTTTGCTCATCTTTTTCAGGTTGTTCACGTTGCAATGCAAATGGACGTTCACAAAATACTTTACAGTTTCTACACCCAATGATGGAGTCTCGAGTCTTGGTCTCGGTCTAGAAGGTTTCAGGTCTCGGTCTTGAAGGCTACAGGTCTCGAGACTTTGAATATTTCAAAGAACTGGTAAAATACAATTTCTGTAATTCAATGACTTTTTGTGTGTTGTATTTTTAGATAAGAAGCAACCAAAAGAGGTCGGAAAAATGCGAGAAATTAAAAAAATTCAACTTGAAACTGATTACGATATTTTAAAAAATCCGGCACAATGCACAAATTTTGAAGTCTCGGTCTCGATTCTCAAGTCTCGAGTCTCGGGATTTTTGATGAAGTCTCGGTCTCGGTCTCGAAGGTTACGATCTTGACTACATCACTGTCTACACCAGGGGTCTCCGATGACCACATAAGCTATTACACAGCAGTATGAGGGCCGGACATCTTTACGCAATGTAATTGTTTTGGGATATGTTACATCTATCAAATCAACAAATGTTTCGTATAATGTTTTTCATTTTTGACAATATGTCTTGGCGGGCCGGATGAAGTGGCTTCGCGGGTCGGATTTGGCTCACGGGCCATAGTTTGGAGACCCTTGGTCTATACCACAAAGAAAATGCCCCATGAAAGCACGCGCTCCATTCGCATCTATTTTGAAATCTTTTTCAAGTGGAGCAGTATACGAGTTTGCTACAAACGTGAAGCTTACTTTCTGTCATCCGTTACAGCTTTTTCTGAATTGGCACATAAATGTCGTTATCATTGTGAATTCCACACAACTGAGTCTGTAATGGACTTGAACTATCAAAAACTACTGCACGTGTTTAGTCTGTGCTGGTTGAACATAACTCACATCTGAAATCTTTTGTCCGAATTGTTTTCTACACTTCGGCTGTCAGAAATGCTTTTTCTTTTATAAAGTGCCTAATATCTATTTTGCGACCACTTTCTGCAAATAAATCAAATTTTAAGAACAACAACCAGATCGACATTAGCGGTGAAAAAACAAGTAAGTTAGACACTCCCGCAAAACGGTTGNAAACAATGAGAAATAGACTTATATCTTAACACGACTATCGGACAACTTTGAAGAACTTACTAAAATCAGAACACCACGCAGGCGTAAAAATTGAGCAGATGAATTATGAAAACTCGCCGCAGAAAATATAACTTTGCGCTTAGTACTCGCTCAGAAGTCAGACCTAAGCCTTAACGATTAAGACGTATTCCCACAAGCCTTTCATGGAGGTATTTCTAACAAGCCACGTAGTATTATACTGTGTGAAAAGAAGCCTGCGTAAGCATAGCTTGATTAAGCTATTCACTCAGGCGCATTGGTCACACTCACAATCTCACATTATAATGGATTTTAAACTTGTGAAAGCGGTAGACCTGCTACAGATTCACCCCTGCTTCTTTTCACGCAGCATAAAACAACGTTTCTTACCGTTATCAGTAGTCACTGTCTCGCTGTATCACCTGCCATAGATGTCTGAGGTCAACAGTCACATGAGGAAAAACGCATTAACTATCGTAACTTGAAGGAGTGAACATGAGTGAGCCCCTAGCTCATCACTGCATCACACCAGAATAGTGAAGCTGGCTTTTTTGGAGTGTGAGTGCCATACCGGTAAATAAAACGTAATTGCAAGAAATAAACCAATTAATCGGAATCAAGATCCTGACTTCAGATTTTCTTAAAATTTTTCGTTCTAAATCCCATTCCACAGGGCAAAATGCCCGTTTCGCTTCTCCTGCAGACGCTTACGAAAGTAGCCCACCGTATCTCTTTGAAAAACAAAATGTCCTTGAAAAAATTTCAAGTGATCTGGCAACCCTAGTGGGGCCCCTTGTCCTTTGATCATAGGCCATTCATGTTTTTTTCCATTTTAGTACAGCTTCTTATCTTCAGGTTGAAAATCAAAATGTGTTAAAACTTACCAATAATCACAATCACATATAACACAAAAAACTAGGTTTTCCAGTCAACAATATGTAATAATTGTAATAAAAATGTGATCGAAACAAAAGCTCATAAAGAATTGAAAGTGCGTAAACGAAAAAAGGAGGCCCCTCAAAGCGCGTAAATTTAAAATGATGGCCCCATTTTGCACACCCTGCACACTCACTAACACCACTACTGCAACAACCCCGTATCAGATTATGACGTAACAATAAATGAACTATTAGGTTTTTTCAGTCAGACCCCGATTAAGGTTTTCGGGGCCTTGAAGCGCAAATTAGTAAAATCAATGTCACATGGTTTGCGCTTAACAATCATGTTCATCACCGAAAACAACACATTCTGCAACATTAAATGAAAAAGCGTAACTTGGCTACGGGGGAACCAGGGGCCAATGACTGCTTTTCGAGCTGTTCTGACCACTTCTAAACGTTTGCCCACAGCAGACACGAGATTTTGTAACGCAACCACTTTCTTCGCCCCCATGAAGAAACCTAGCGCCTGCAAGAATTTTTTCTGTCTCCGGCCCTCCCTGTAGATATGACAATGCTTTGAACGGATGTATCTTTAGCAGGGGAGATGTGGGACCAATGAGCCATTTTTTACATTTCAGGTCATAAGTCGCAAAGTTTAGCTAGCAAATCTCCAAAATTTAGCATGAATATCAATCATTTATCCCCCTATCCGCGTACAATAAATCAGTAAAGAAGTGGCTGAAAAATTTCATGTGAAAAAAATTGGTAAGCGAACGGTCGGCGATTATATTCCCACAACCACCCCGTAACCTCAAACGCAGTGAATGGCTTGTCACGATCGCGCATTTGCAATTGGTGGTGTAAGTTTTTTAAGTCAAACGTATAGGAAACACGATATTTCGCGAGCTTAAGGATCATAACTTCAATGCGCGACAAACGGTAGAGGAATAAAACAGCATACAAGTGTGCTGTTTGAAAATAATCCACACATAAACGCCGTTTGCCTGTCTCTTGGTTAGTAACCATGACCGGCTGGGCACGTCATGCCGATTTACTATGCCTGATGATCCCATTCGTATACAACCTTTTTACTTCTTCCTTCTAATTCGATAAACGCTGCGTCTGGTCCACTGCAGCGACGGGAAGGGATTGATATTGGCAGTAGCGGACACAGGCTAATTTGGTGGGGGGAATGCGATAACGCTTTGAAATGAACCCAACGCTTCACAGGACCATATTGCGTAAATCAATTGCTTTCGCATACGTACATTTATGAAAAAATAAGTCCAAGCTTGGTTTAACAAGCTTGAGTGATAAAATTGGTCAAACTTTAACACTGCACCGCTACAACACCAACAAGCATTGTGGCACATAACAACGATCTGATGTAGTCACTGGCGTCGGCGCAGGTACATCAAGGACTTGAGATAAAAAGTTCACGTGACGACATAATACTTATTCTCATTGCAGGTTACGTTTGTCACAGCACAATTACCGGTGGCAGGAGCCAGCATAGCGCAGTAGTGCTGTTTAACTTGTATATTGCAGCAAGTGAAGTGTGGTCACATGGATGCGGTTTAGATCAGTGCTCTTCAGCTGGGAAGTTGGGAACCTTATAGTTTTTAATTGTCGTTTGGAATAGTCCGCAACACTCATAGTAATTTGTGTATAACATTTGTTATTGCAGGTAATTTTGATGAAATAATAGCAGGAAGCGGGTTGATTCTGTTTATTTTGCAACCGAAATTAAGAGAACGGAAAGAAACAAACAATTCGTAATGCGTGAAAGCACGAAAGTAATGAAAAAACGAAAGCGAGTAAGCACGATCATTCATGGGCGTCCGCAGAAATTTTTCCAGGTGGGGCAACGTCGACATTTTGTTTATCATTTTCAAATTGCTGACAACCAGTGTTCCTTCTAAGATACTTCTACACTGAGCAAATATTTGTTTTAGTGAGTATGATATTTTAGGGCTGAGTAAGTGGAGTTTTCAATAAGTTACAAACTTTGTGAAATATATAATAAATACGCAATCTTATCAAAATATGAACAAACTACACATTTCATTGAAATAGCTCCTTGTTTACAGTGCAATTTCCATTGTTTTGGAATGTTGCAAGTGCGCGAGAATGAGATTTCACTGCGCAACAGTTCGCGTGGTCCTGAGTATTTGCGCTCCTTAGAGGAAACATTGCTGACGATACAATGCAAGCGGACGTTCACAAAACGCCTAATCCTTTCTACGCTAAAAAGAAAATGCCCCATGTTACGGTGACAATCACAAAAAACGCTTCGGTGGCAGCAATAGCCAGGTATACTAGCATTACGACCATTCACACAGTAGGCTATCTGCAGACTTTCTACGCAGGGCATTTCTTTTCAAGTAAGCATTGCCATGATCTGTAAAAGAAGCATTGGATTGTCATGGTTTTCAACGAAACCACAAATTGTGACTGTATTTTTCTTAGCAAGCAGGGCCGCTTACTACATATGCTTTGTCTTGTCTTTACATTCAGGTATCTAAAAGTGCATGACGACATAGATGTCGATGCCCTTGTAACTGAACTACAATCATTGAAGAACATATCATCGTCGTTTATATCTGATGCCTTCGAAACTGTACGTGACGTCAGCAAACCTGTTACCCCGCTCTAAGGCATGGGCATCGGAAGGATTTTTTTCCAGGGGGGCCAAAAGTGATGAAATTTCATTTTTTCCTTCTAAAAACTAAAAAAATGACCTTTTTTGCTAAAAATGTAATAGAAAAATGTCAAATTTCAAAATCCAGGGGGAAGGCCCCCCTGCTCTCCGCTTCCGACGCCCATGCTCTAAGGGGAATTTACAGAGGTACTGTACGACTGTTACGTCTGTACTTGATACAGAGACGCCACCAGCGGTGGCGCCACTGCTGCCCGGCCCCAATTAAAAATCTGCGCCCCCCATTTCATGTTTGGACCCCCGGTTGCTGCATACATCCAATATTGTATTTAAAAACTGTGTCCCATTTTTGCTTCTGTCTCCCCCACTGCGAAATCCTGGCGACGGGCCTGACTTGACAATAACAATGTCAATGCTACAGCAGAGCGGTCATGTTCGTGCCTTCGCCGGCTGAAGAACTACTTGACAAACAAACTTAACCAAGAGCACTTGAACCAGAGGATGTTTTTGCACATTCACAAACAGTTAACAGATCAGGTTGATCTCATAGCAATACTGCAAGAAAAATGATCGCAGAATTAAACTTTTTGGAAAGAATTTTGTACTGTAGCACCGTACCATCTGTTGTTACGAGGGCGTTCACAATTCCGTCATCAGAATTTTAGATAACTATGTTTACCCCATCACCATTTTGAAAGTCCCTCTCACCCCTATCTGATAATGTAACATGTGGATGTGGACGCTGCTTTAGCTTTGTGCATGTTTTGTGTTTGTGTGCTAACTTGCGAAGAAATTTTGTGTAGGGCTGATAACAATTAGTTACATTTATGTGCTCAAGTCAGTGTAGCGTAGGTGTAGTGTCGATAGGGGTAGTTGAGGGCTTATAAAACGTTGCATAAAATTGCTTAAACACTCTGACAAAATTTAATGACGTCATTTTCAATGCTTGTGACGTCACAGTTTTCAATTCAAACCACAAAATTTTCCATAGTTTTTTGACGTGCACTTGTTTCCCCCCACTTTCAAAATGGTTCCGCCAAGCTCATCACTGCATGACGCTGTAACTGTGAATCTGACTCTTGTGCAGAGTGAGTTTCATGCCGGAAAAAACTATTGCAAGAATCAAATCAATTTATCGGAATTAAGATGCCGACTTCAGGTTTTGACAGAAATATTTGCTTCTTTATCCCAATTTCCAGGCGGGGGCAAATGCCCGTTAAGCTCCCCTTGCGGACGCCCATGCGATCACTGACTATTTTATATCAGGTTCCACAAACAAAGCCAGCTCATCTAATGAAACGAAGAAACGTTTTTGACTAATTGTTAGCACAAGTTGATTTTAAGCATCTTTAGCGAATAATGTGCAGTAGAGCAAAAATATTTTTGGCGAGGATTTTCAATGAAATCAAGTGTCATGTCAACACCTCTTTAGGTCTCGTGGGGGGGTGCATCCCCTGCATTCCCCCTCTGTGTCCGCGCCTGGATATCTGCCGGCAATCAGGGTTTAGATTGTGAAGAGAGACGGACACTCAGGTTTTGCAGGACCAACAGCGCACGTTTGCGGAGGCAAGGAGAACACAACTAATTCTGACCTCGCACCATCATACTCAAATACAACACGACGATGTTGTTGAAAGCCCTGCCCGAATAGAATATCGCAACATAGATTCTTCATAACACCTGGGTGTTATGTTTTGCAAACAAGTCCTTGTAAAGTCAATTCTACAATACAATGTCTACTAATAGTTCCCTGGAGTGAATATACGGCCACAGATACTTTAAGTGACGATTTGTGAATAGACAGGCACAGCGTTTTCGCAGTCCTCTCGATGACATAACTCAGTGAGCTCACCAGATCTATCAGCACTGACAATTGCTTGTTACTGACTAGTGCCTCCATTTATGCAAAGCTCAGGCAAACCGGAGGTTGATGTATAGCGCATAAAGTCGAATGAAATACAGAGGCAGAAACAGTTCTAGAGGGAGCCTTCTGCTGATCCCATTACATAGTTTGGAATAGTGTCCTACCTTTTGACATTTACAACAGACCGCGACGTGCGCTGGACGCTTCTTACGATTATGCCATACTTTACTGCCGCAAAAGAAGCACGTGGAAGCGCGGTTGGACACAGCTGAATATGTCGGCGGTATCTCAGAGACAAGCCGTAACTACGGGGGGTTCGCCGCCCTGGAAAAATATGTTGGACAGTTTAAAACTATTGGATTAGTTTAAAAAATTTGGGACCCTCTCAGAAAACTTCGTCCCCCGCTGGTGTCCCAAGCTGGTTGCGGGCCTGCTCACTGGTATTACCAGATGCAGTTGATCAGGCAGAAGTTTCAGTGCTGACATACGCTTCAGAATTCTTTTGGTCTAATGCACGTGCCTTTTCAAAAGCCGTGTTGATCGTTAGAGTAACTTTTTCTAACAGGCACCGCCGCGCCGGCAAATAGTAGCAGACTAAACACCATTTATGAACGCATCTCTTAAGAAACAAATCGCCATGCTGCTCCTTGGTAACGGCTTGAAGGTTGATTGCAAGAACTCGTCTAAATTTGGCCAGGTGTCTGTTTTGCTGTAGCCAAGAAATGGCGCGCAAAAACCTCGTTCGACGTTTTCATGAGCAAACTGTCTAGCTTCTGAAGTGCCGCCTCATACATTTCGCACTCATCGATATACTCATCAAATATGTTAAACGACAGGCAATTCGTAAACACCCCTTCAACCGGTTTATTCTGCTATCAGCTGATTCGAATGCAGCAGCATAATTTTGAAACGTCCTTTTCCAATGCTTCCACTCTTTCCTTGCGGTCCAACTGTTGACGTCCACATCTAACATTCACAGTTTGAGTGGTCTCAACGTTTTCGACATACTGCAGGAGCTAACATTCACGCGATTGATTTCAGCTAATTAAATTGTCATAAACTCACAACAACACTGACCGTTAGGCCATTGCTTCATTTCGGCTTTAATTAGCTGAAACACGACATCTACAGAAAGAACAAAAAGTAAAACGACATGAAGCAAACATACTCAGACCAACTGACAGACATACTGATCACTGTAACCGAGAAGACTGGAGTACTTATCAGTTCGCACGCAGCAGTCAGTTACGAACACACGCCACGCAAGCAGGGGTGTAATGAGGGGGCAAGTGGGCACAATTCCCCGGGCGCCGAATCAATATGCGGGCGCTGAATCACTGCGGGGGCGCCGAAAAGTCCCAACAATATTACAAGTATCTTCTTTAGTACAGTACATTTGCTTCCGAAAAAACTCAGGTTCGAACATGGGTGCGCCAAACTTGCTTCTTGCTCCAGGCGTCATCTAACCTTGATACGCCCCTGCACGGAAGTGGCCGCCAGCATCGAACCAAATAACACGACACTCTCGTTTTAATGTTTTTCTGACAACTGTCATCCTTAAACTATTCAAAATTGGCCACTGGCTTAGAGCCAACAAACTTTCTCTTACCAACAATAAGACTAATTTTATGTTATTAAATACTCAAAAACACAATCCTACTTCATTTAGAGTTGTTATTAATAGCCATAGCATTCCCTAAAGATAACCTGAAATACCTGTATAGGTAGGTGTTCTTGACAATAAGCTAAACTGGACACCTCATGCAAGAAAAGGTGAAATCTCAAATGTCGAAGGCTTGTGGAGTTTTATCCAAACTTAAACAATACACACACACAATCTGCATTAAAAGTTGTCTATAACTCATTAATCCATCTCTGCCTTACTTACTTAATCCTCAGTTGGAGACGTGCCTTAAATGCAACCATTCAGGCCCTCATTAAAGCCTCATTAAAATATAAAAATAATAAGACCAACTAACCCGGCTTCTCCAGAAGAATCTTTCCAGCACTTAAGCATCTTATGCCTTCCCAAACTTTATACCGTATAAGTAGGCAAATTCATGCACTCTTATTACAAAAAACTTCTTCCAAACCATTTCGATGAATATTTAATTCCAATCAGCACAATTCATTTTTATTTGACAAGACTATACACATCTAACAACCTGTTTTTACCTAGGGTTGAAAATGTTCCCTGTCATTTGCTGGTCCAAATGTGTGGTCTTGCAATACCAGACTGTATTAAGTCTTCTGCCACTTTTACCTTCAGATGGAAACTTAAGAAACACTTCTTACATGTAAAAGATACATAATTATGTACCTCAGAAATATTTTGCTTACCAAGAACTAAATCACGGAAAGTTTCAGTAATTTAAATAATGCAATTTTGTTTGTTTTCTGTGTCTTTAGTTTTTTTCTCGTTCTTCAATTAAAATTTGGTTTGTATTAGCAGCAGGGCTGGCTGAGAACTTGACCCAGGTGGTCTTTCGCCAACCCTTTGTGATTCAACATGTTAGAACACGATTACTAAGCTGCGAAACGT
>JGI24021J15306_10006336_pt1 | contig 14226 bp, 6 predicted proteins | sample Ectturendosymbi1_FD_15306 | JGI IMG/M metagenome (IMG submission 15306) | reverse complement strand
AACGTATAATTTCAAGCTGTGTCACACCTTTACCTTGACATAGTAGTTCTTCTTGCATATCAGGGGAGTTGCGAAGGTTACCACTTTGCAGCCTGCTTGACATCAGCTGTAGTTTGCTTTTAAACGTGTTCACCGAACTCATCATGTTTTCCCTCATCCCGAAACTCTGAATTCAATGTAGTGACATCAGTAACGACGGAAAAATTTAAAATCCACTCGTGGTCGTCTAGCTTTGTAGTGCATGGTATCCACATGATTTGAAAGCTTCAAAACGTCTTTGATTTCAGGCAACATCTCCATAAATCAGCCCAAAAAGTTACATACCTAAGCATGGAGAAGACTTTTCTCCAAACTCCTCGCCCGAACTGAACACAATCTTCATCGTAATTATCTAGCACTTCTTTCGTATTTCAAATGTGTCCACACAATGCTTCCTAGTGAATTATGCAATGATAATTCAGAATATCTGAGAAAACTTCACTTTTTTTACCCAGTGCGACGAGTCTGCTGGTGCGGCCGACCACAGCAGGCGCCACATCAGTTTCGATGGACATCAGCTTCAAGAACGGAAGTTTCGCGTCGCTGACAAATACCATGAAAATATTAATATAACTTCAACTCTTGTGTGTCCTTTTAATGACAATACAATAATAGCTCTTCTATAGCGATAATGTCTTCAAAAACCCTCCCGATGAAAACACTCTTTGTGCCACATCCGCTGTTTCAATCGAATCGTCATATTGGAGGGGAAAGCACTCACACACGTCAATATCTTTCCTCAGATGCTCAACATCCACAGCCGTTCCCTAACATTGCCTTGTAGTAATATTGCGGGAGAGTGGTACTTCTTTCATGGCCTTCGCAATCTTTGTTTCAGTTTGGAAGTTTTCAGAAAGGCTATCTGCTATCTCGACAAAAGACTACCTTCGCAATATTGCCATCTTGGAATGGCTTCTTACGTCTAGTGGCTTGCAAGGATGTGACTGACCCGATAGGAATAAATAACCGCGGCCTTGCCTTACCCTGTGTAGTGGCGCAATGCCACTACATGCGCGCTGCGCGCTAAGTATAACATCCCTGATAGCACGAAAGCTATCGGGAGCTCACTTTAGCTCAGTGCGTGCGAACGCAGGCGAACCGCAGTTCTTTAAACCTGGAACACACGCAGTTCTAAAAGGTGATGGTTTTAATGCTCACTGACTCAACACGAAACATAACACTAGTATTAAATTAACATATGTGCTCAATCTCAATAACCAGCACATCAGTTTATTCCGTCATCACGACACATGCCAACAAGTGCACGAGACCTCCACTGTTACTGAAACATCACAATGCCAATTACTGCGCCACGTAGCCTCAGAGAAGAAATCTTTGCCATCACTGTAATACAAATGGATGCTTAAAGAAAGTAGTAAATAGCTGAACCAAGCCAAGCTGAACTAAGCAATTATATTACGACGCTAATATTAAGTTCAGAATTCTTGTGAAAATAATTCAGGACTACGGAGCCGCAGCTCCGGAACTAGGCATTCTGCCTGGAGGTGGTGCTCAAAGTAAAAATCAGAACGACCCAGAGCAGGACCGTAACTAGGGGGGACCAGGGCGGGAAATCCCCACTTGGAAATGTTTTGAGGAAATATGTGTTGGACATATTTTAAAACTATTGTACATAGTTCAAGAAATTTGGGGCCCCCCACGAAAACTCTTCGCACCCCCTAGTGTCTCAAGCTGGTTGCGGGGCGGAGCCGGAGCTCAGTTCAAAATTTTTGACTGAAGCCGGATCTGTGGCCATTTGGGAGGTAGCTCCTGCTCCGGGTCCCTTCCTAGATTCCAACAGTTTTGCCAAACAAACGTACGTGTGCTCTTTATAGCACACTAAACACGATTGTTACGAGTTACGACACCAGATTGCAACAATGGACTTGCAAGCCTGTGATGCTTCTTTGGTTTAATAATCGCTAAGGCTGTGACATCGTAGCTGGCAGGCGTGGTGTTACTTGTTGAACAATGGTTCCTAAACGCTCTTCTAAGAGCCGCATACAGCTCCTAAGCAGCAGTTATGCGGTTTTTTATAATCTTGAAGTAACAGATTCTATTTGAATTAGAGTTGATGATGCCTACTTCGTAGGTGAAATGTATACTCTGTGAGCTTAGTGTCTGATTCTTTGCTGAGAAAGGATTCCTTTGGATAGGAAGTGTTATCAGTAACACTCCTGATATTGTGTGTAACAGACTTCGTCAGTACTATCAAACAAAACGTGTCGATTGACTTGCGGAAAAAATTTTTGAGGTTCTTTAATGAAATGGTAGGTCTGGATTTGGCTCCCTTCAGAGTAATGGTTGAGAACCGCTGTTGTAGAAGTAAGAAAAACGTACTACCACAACATCTTACTTTCTAGTCAGAATGATCAAACCTGGTCTATAGTAGTATAGCGATCTAAAAAGAACTGAGCTATAATGAGTAGATATATTAAAATATTCAAAGCTTTTTTAGCTGTGTAGTCAGGCTGTTAGCAGGGAGTATGATTAAGATATGATACCATTGCAGATTTAAGCGTGAAATGCACGGCACGCCATTCTAAAGGAGGAATTTTTATTAGAAACCATTAAAGCTCACTAGCAAGGTTTACTTGATTACCGGCAAAAGTCATTAGGAAACATTACGTTTACAAGCAGTAGCATAACATGAAAGTTACCGCAAAAAACTCTATTTGAGCGCCACCTCTGTTTGAACGCCACCTCTAATAGAACGCCACTATAAAGGAAGGGTTGAAAAATAGAACGCCACACTCTAATTGAACGCCACTTTGATGAATTCGTCTATTTTGGAAATAGTTACGGCTGAAATCTCCTTTCTAACGTGTTTCTCCAAAAATAAGACCTAGCCTGAATTTCCAGAATGAATTCAATATAAGCCCTACCTAAAATAAGACCTAGTCGGGCGAATCTGTGGTTACTTACCAGTAATCACCCTGTAATCGTATCTTTTGCTAATTATGTAAATGTGTTAGATGTTTCTTCTTTTCAATAATAAATTTTATCTCAAAATTCTGACCAGCTAGTCGAAAAACAGAGCGGCACCCTTTAATTGAACGTCACCTCTAATAGAACACCACTACGGGGAAAGGGTTAAAAGATAGAGCGCCATGGCGGTTAAATAGAGGTTTTAAGGTATATGCACATGGTAGCGAACTAGCATTGCTTTGCATATCCGTAGCCTACATTATCAGGAGGGCATAAAAATCAATGCAAACAAATGTGGACTTTTCTTGACATTTTCATCTGTGTAAAAAATGTGTTCAGCACGGTAACCAGTCTTATTTTCTCCTGAGCTTTGCATGTTAAATTGTGCTTTACTTCGCGATTCATCACTGCTTATTATGAGTGCAAAAGATAAGAAATCAGAAGTTTTCAGCTATTTTAAACATAGACCAGTCCCAATTGACCGAGTGTTTTGCACTCGTTGCATGCTTTGCCTGTTGCAGTCTTGGCGATTCCAGCTAACAGCGCTGCCAAGGCAAACCATGCAAAGAGCGCAAAACAGGTAGTCGATTACCTCTCTCATGTGTTCTTTCGAACATGCACACATTTGCATTTACACAAATCCGAAGATGTGTTTAAAAGCCCTTTGTTCAAAGAAGTATTATAACATCTAGCAAGAAATTCACATTTGACTTTTTTAAATGCTCCGACACAAATGTAATACTCTAAACAGACATTTCCTTCTTTCTGGTCGTAAGAAATAATAAAAGGACCTCAGGCATTGACGGATAAACCAACGACTGCCTTTCCATAAATTGTTTATATTACGTTTTTTGCTAGTGATTGTTCTCTGAATCGTCGGAACGTGTGATTGTTGTTTTTTCGCTGATTTCTTCATGGTAAGAGCACTGCTTATAAAAAAAAATACCAGATTCAATTACTCAAAAAGGTTTGGTATATTTTCCTAATTTTGTGCACTTGGTTTAATTCATTTTCCATTCAAATTGAGGCACACCAAGAAAATTAAAATATAAATATGTAAAAACGACCAGAAGCCGGAGCTGAATCCGGAGCCATGATGAAAGAGAGCTCCGTAGCCGGGGCAACACTCATGAAAACCAAGAGCTCCGGAGCCATATTCATGAAAAGAAGAGCTTCGGAGTGGGAGCTGTGTCATTTTTACGACAGCTCCACAGCCCTGAAATAATCCACACTGTAGCTGGGAACATAGACCATGCAGAGTAAAATTTAAATGATAAATTGCTTTAGTGACAACCTCCAACGATTATCATAGTGAATTAAATTTTGCAAGCAACTAACCAGTTATTATAGTAACTCTAAAATCGATTAGTGGTTAAGTATTTTCGCCCCCTTTGTGTTCTTTCGCCCCCCTATCGCCCTCTTGTTTTTTTTCGTCACCTTGCCCATCAAAATCGGGCGATTCCGCCCACTTTGTGAACCACTGATCTAAATTTTCGTTTAAATCTGATTATCTTTCGTTTCATCTTCTGAGACAATTCGCTTCACCATACGTAACACCGGTATACAGGATTTTTGAGGACTTGAAGTTTGTAACGGGTTTGGGCGTTTTGGTGGTCGCTGAGTCCAAACATTGTATCCATTTTTGTCCATCTGGTCAGGATTGGCTGCTGAAGGGCATACGTTTTGCAGTTTTTCGCAAAAGATTGAAAAACCTCACGAAAAGTTTCAAAAGTTGTCTCCCACCATTTTTAACTTGAAAACAGATTTTGCAATCACTAGTTGTGCTTTTAAATGCTGAAATGCTTTATCAGCTGTTGTTGAAGTGCATAGGCCCACATGGAGTGAGTTAGTGGTAGCCTATTATAAGCGGTAACTACAATAAAATCCTATGTCAGAATAGTCTGTGCCTGGTACCATGGTTGATGAGTACGACTGGATTATTTGCAGTAAATTAGAAGCACCTGTGCACACTGGTTGGGGAACAAAGTGGATACACAAACTTTCCGTGTTTCTTGTGTCTGTGGGGCTGCAGGGCTTGCCAAGAGCATTGGACTAGGGAAAGTCGGCACAAGAGAGAAAGACTTGAGATTGCTAAAAGAAATATTATACACTTTCCTTAGATTAATCCAAACGAGGTGTGACTTCCTCCTATCCATCTCAAAGTATGAAAACAGTTTGCAAAAGGTTTAAATAGGTAAAAGTGATTGCTTTGCACAATTGTGTGAAAAGTTCCCTGCGCTGAGCAGTGAAAAGTTGAGGGCTGGAATTTTTTATGTTTCTCAGATATGACGTTCAAATGCAGGACAAATATTTTCAACTTACCGTGACAACCATCGTAAAAATGCTTGGCGGTCAATTACAGTAGTTGTCGAAAACTTCCTAGTAGATATTTCAAAGCTCCTAACTACTGTATTACCTATCAAAACAGCTGTTAAATTCCTACGAAAATTAGGATGAAATATGAGTGTAAAGGTTCATTTTCTTCATAGTCATGTAAACTATGTTCCTGAAAACTTAGAAGTAATGACTGAAGAGCAAGGAGGATCTTTCCACCAAGATATAAAAACAATGGAAAAGATACCAGGAATGCTGGAATACAGTACCAGCATGTTGGCAGACTATTGCTGGTGCTTAGAAAGAGGTTGCTGGCAGTAGCTACCCCCGAAAAACACAGAAAAGACAATTTCTGAATTAGCAATTGTGCAATCTTTTCTGTCATGAAAAAACAGTATGCTATCATGTTTGGGCTATTCGTTGCATTTTAACGTTGTTTTGACACCACAACCTTTGCACTGCAAGGCCATAACATCTGTGTAGTTTCTCATCTGTGTCTTGTAAGTCACAGTTGCAAGTATACAGTCTACACTAACTGACGTTTTGTGTTTGTTTAACCTCTGTATGTTTTGTGTGCTGCACATTGCTCTTCATAAGCTAGTTTACAAATCACGGTTATTACAAGAAGTCACTAGTGCTATAACATGTTAGCCAGTTTAACAAATCACGAAATGTGTAACTCTCTTATGCAACAGTGTGCTTAAAATGCTACAACTGCATAAATTCAAAATATTAAATAGCTCAAAAACTTGGCCACATAGGGCGAATCTGACAACAGTTTTGAAATCAGCGCCCCAAAATTATGCCGAAAACGCTCTCAAACCCCAATCCCCATGAAATTCACTTAAAATTGTAGATCTGTGATTATAATCGATTGAAAGGGGGATTGAGGATGGTGGGAAGCTCCATTCAGAGCACCTGTCGACAGCAGTTGGTTTTAACCTATGTGATCCGTAGAATTAAAATAAAGCTATGCAGTGTGAAAAACTACGGTAGCTAATCGAAGATTGTTCCAATGTTGCTGAGTTCAATGCGATAGACAAAAACTGATAGCACGTTTGGAAACAGCGCCCAGGAATTATCAAAAAGATCTTTTACTTCTAACTCAGCAAGATTGGATACAGAATGTGACAGACTTATTGATAAAATTGATTCAGACATTTTGCGTCTATTGCAAAATTGAAGGCTTCTTGTTGGAAAACTTGTTTGGCTTCAGGTTCATAGCATCATTTTCATAAAGCCATGCAACTGACAGCAAATGGTTTCGTTTCCAGAGTAGGCTTACACACATTTTTAAAAAACGAAGATGGGTTTTTGTAAATTAGAAATGCTATGGTCGATTTTGTTTATTATGAGAAATGGCGAAATACGAGCTGTCATGCCTAAAATACTTTTATATAGTGAAATTATTCTTACTGCGATTTTAAGCATAATATAAGGTACCGCACCTCTTTTCGTCCACCTTTGCATAACTTTTTTCAGCTTCACCGTTGCCTAAGAACTCAAGCTTGACCTTTTCATCACATGAACCAGTGACTACAATGGTTGATTTGACCTGGACGATGCCTCACAGCAACTTCATCATAAGCTGTTTCCGTATTGGTATTATTGGTGGAAGCGTTGAGACCTTTATTTATTACACAAGCCAAGTGAAACTGCATTACAACTATACACTAAAAAACTTGATTCCAGGCGGACAGTACGACATTTACATATTGCGTTGCTCCTCCATGCACGTGCACGTTGGACCACGTTTCCGTTTACGTGAGTTTTTATAAACAAGTTATACATACAAGAATATCATATTTGTTTCTGAAAAAAGTAAAGAGCAGTGATATTTTTGTGTAATTTATTCATGGGAGTTTTTGGCTGTTTTTCTCATAATGTACTAAAGCTTCATAAAGTTTCTCACACGGTTTACCAATCTGCAATTGGCCAGGACCGCCATTCGGACAAAGAGGCCTTTGTCAATATGACGTAGTAATCACCATGACGTTGACAAAGAAAACCTTTGTGAATACGGTGTACTATGATCGTATTGCGTTCTCGCCTGTTAGAGCATTGCATACATTTTAAGCCATTGTGTGAAGAAAAAAGCAAAATTGGAAACTGAACTAGAAAAGCATATTTTGATGAACATGAAAATGCTCTGCCATTGCAGAAATTTAGCGTGTTAAAGTAAATTTATGTAGATGTGTAAATTTGTCACAATCAATCATTTACCACACTGTTGCAACCTCTCCGTTGGCGTTGCGTTGAATGTGTGATTCACCACGAACGGGATGTGCTCGAAGAACAACAATTATATATGTGACGCGAACAAGCAATAATAGAGTCATCACGGCGCATGAACTCTATTGTTGCTTGCTGCCACGGTGCGAAGCTTTGCGCACATGCCGCTCGGGATTTACGATCGCAATAATACAAGTGATGCAAGGTGAAACTCAAAGTGATTGCCGACTTTCTATCACGGTATGGACTCCTGCACAGATCGCATTTATTGATAAGGTTTTGACAGCTTTGCGAAAAACGACAGAGTTACACAATGCATAATCGACCACAGCGTTACACGTTCATCACAAAACCAAAGTTAGTTTATTTGAAGCAGGGGTTGCACAACCTGCAGCCTTTGATGCAAATTCATGTGGCCGTGCATATGAATGTAATTTAAAACATAATTTATGGCGGCCGTGCATGAACAAATACTCGTTCTCTACTGTATCAGGATACTTAGAAGAAAAACGACTAAGCAAGCGTGTGAAGGCAGGCTAACCTCAGTGTGTTGAAGCATAACAGAAGCAATGCAAAAAATAGATGATGCTTGAACTCACTGGCAGTGGCACGCCTGGGGTTTGCCCCGCCTGGGGACAAAGTCAGTTTGGGCGTGCCCACCCAGCCCGTTTGTGGCAGCCTACATACGAAGAATACGTTGGGAATAAAAGGGCGTCGAAAACTGACTCGGGTCCGGCGTATAGTTGTTTTTAAACACGTCTGAAAAGTTCAGATGACTGAGACGTCACTAAATTGACGTCAGGACTTTGTTATGGCCTAAAAACAACAATACTATTAATTAATCCCCTAATTAATTAGTTATCGATTTTTTGACCATATTTTTCGAACCGCAAACGCTAGAAGGCCATTCAAATGCCCTAAAAAATCTTATTATATTCTAGTTTCCTCCAAGAATTGAGTCACAAAATTGGTTCTTGCAGTTGGTTTACAGGGCCCGGTAACCTGAGCCAAAAATGCCTAAACCTACCCACTTTTGACGCCACCCTCAAAGAACGAAATCCAAAACTTTTGAATCTTTTGTAGTCCAAACTAGAAGCCTCGTCGCATCTTTTGAGGGTTTTAACAGCGTTCTAATTCGATCGACTGGCGCGTTTTGGTGGTATAAAGTGAAGGTAAAAAAGTGGTTCACGCCGGTCAATCCACCTGACTCCAAAGGTGTTAAGTATCGTGTTGTTTAGAATCTANTCGTTTCGTGTGGATTTATCTCCACTTTGAAATTTTGGTAATTGAACATTCAAAGTATTGTATTGCGAGATTCCAAATTCCGGCATTGCATTTGATTTCTAACGACTTGTGAAAGAAAATGCAAAAGATTGACAAAGAGTTTCCTGGTGATCTGCTAACATCTGCACGAATGTAATGACATCATTTTATGGCCACAAAAGTCTTCCACTAACAGAGCATGAAATTGGCCAGCGTTGCAACATAGTTTTCTAAAGCACGGATGTGTCAGAGTTTTTTAAAGATCCCGAATGAAACGTACCCGCTTTTTCCTCTCTCTCGTCAGGCTTGGTCGCAATCACTACTGGTGCGAGCTGTAAAGGGTTTATAGTATGTACTTCCAGAGTTGTGAAATTTATAACGTTACAAAGGAATGACTGACGGCCGAATCACGAATACATAAAAGAGAAGTACATACAGAAAAATACATATGAAAAACTGAAGGCAAATGATTATGCAAAACAACTACACAAAGCAAAATTGCAAAATCTTTAAACACTTTTTTGTATATACTTGTAATATCCGAGAAATACGGGGATGCAATGTCACACTTGCTAATATCTAACTTCAAAGAAAACGTTTCCTCGCCTTCACTGATGCAAATTTATCGCCTATTTTGACAAAAATTCAATTGAATTCAAATGTGTTGCATGCGGAGGTGGATATTAGAAATTAGAGACCCAAGGCAAACTTTTAGATGGGAGCTTTAAAACATGTTATTAAGGACCCCATTCGACGCATTTGCATATAACTTTTGCTTACTGTTAGAAAATATATCAGTTGCTTGGCTCAGAGTGTTTCGTAAGCTTTTTACCAGCATACAATGGAAACCTACCGTAAGTGCGAAACTTACGAAGGAGGGTAGACATGCCATGCCTGAAAAATGTATACCTCCCATGGGACACAAGAGTGCATAGTAGCATATTCCATGCAGACATGCGCTATGTGCGATGGATTTCCATTCCTTCCTATTGTGACGCAAATACAAAATGAGAGCGAAATCGTTTGCAACCGTAGCAATCTGAAAGCATTGTGACGCAGCCATGAGTCAAATACATGAGGGTGCTGACTGCTGTAGTGAGAAGCTCACTCTAAAAACGTCACTAAGGTTGGCAACTGCTCGCTTTGCGAACCTTGTTGATCTGGGTGAGATTTCGCCACTGGGTAGCAGCCGCTGGGATTTAACATTGTGTAAATCGTAATAATCAGTATCCGCTGACATTAGACATTTAACATTCCGACCTCAATTTGGTGCCCATGAAATACTGCGTCCAGAGTAAATGTCGACCACCCCCCTACCCCCTAGTTGCGCCACTGCTCACTACCGAGTGTGATTCATAAAAATAAACGTAATGTTGCCGGCAATAGCGGAAAGGTTGTGCGCCCCTGTCTTAAAGACAAAACAATATTCCTGGTTTTAAAAGATTGTTTCCTGCAAGTTTCAGAACTTTTAAACGTTCAAAAAAATACAGATTTCACGTGTGATATATTATAAAAGATTTTGTTATTTCACGAAATTGCAAATTTTTTTATTTTCAGCTCCTCCGACACCGTTCAACGTAAAGTTGTGCCAAGCTGCATCCAACTCAAGCTCAGCGTTCCGAACAGCTTCATGGATGATGCCAAATATTTCCTTCGTCATCACTGATTTCATCATCATCTTGACAAACGAAGACAACAAAAACTTTTCCATCATCTTCTCCACTACTACAAGTAAAACCAATTATAGCCACCAAGTCACCAACACCTTTCCAGATCAGAGGTATTCAGCCACAGTAATTGCTGTAAGTCATGGAGTACTCAGCTCACCGTCGACATCAACCGGGTTCTCGTTTAAAGGTAAAAATTATCCGTAATTTGTCTCAGCAGAAGCCATGCTGCCTTATCACTATTTTGCATTTGTGACTGAGTCATTGCATTGCAGGAATTAACTGGTTAATCTTCATACGTTTGTTTGCAGTTTTCTCAACAGCAATAAAGGTCACGTGCCAATGCTATTCGACCCCAAATTTGTAACAGGGTGTTTGTGGGAGTGTGCTTTACACAATAACAAAGATTTGGGAGCGCCTGTGTGATAGTGCACTGTGGCTGGTTATCATAGCGAAACAACGTTTTAAGCTCTTGTTAAAGCTTTCTTAATATGAACGTGCTGAAACTTAATTGCAGTTCCGAGTTAGAAACGAACAACACGTGCAAATTATGAAAATCGTTCAGAGTTCTCGTATATTTAACCAAAATAATAGCAAAATACGCAAAAATCTTACAGATCAGAACATCAGAACTATGCGCGCCAAAGTAATGAACAAAGCAATTACAAATAATAATGCCACTGCGTGTGTAAAAGTTGAACAAAGGACATTTATTCTGAAATGCTACTGGAAATGTGCAAATCCAGATGAAGTGCAAAGAAGATTCTTTGCGACCGAACTTTTATTTTCAGCAACGTGTGGCACATCGTGCCACCATCATAATGTTAGATCCTTTTTACAAGAAATCCTCCCAAAATAGGTTGGTTGGTCGAACTGGTTTCTTAGAATACCTTCTGCATTTCCTCGATTTTCCTGAAAACAAAACTCCTCATTTTCAAAATCTGGCATTTGTACTTCAGCTGCATTCTCACACTTCCAGTAGCATTTCAAAATGAAGTACATTTGCTGAAAGCTCAACCACGAATGTGAAATAGGCGTTTTTGAGCTACCATCTGTTCAAGGGTACATACATGTTTGAGACTACCCTGTATTTTAAACAAAATTTTGTTCTGTATAAATACTGCATTTTTATGATGTCATTTCAAACATTTTATAGATTTGTTGCGTGTACACGTATTTTATAGATTTGTTGCGTGTACACGTATTTCTTGCGTGTACACGTATTGCCCAAACATTATCAAAATTTTTCCAAGAAGCTGTGCTAACTACTTCTCTCAATGCTGCATCTTTTGCGAATTTTCACAGCTTTCCAAGAAACGTGCAGTGATGGTAGTGCAGAAAATGTTTCAGCCGCCAATTACAATGTTGGATTTTCTTCCTCACGTACAAGCGAAACTACACAAGCAACTGCGGTAGTCGATCTGGAAAATGTAACAGAAAACTATCAATGTGCCAAAGGTACTTAGCACCCTACAGTACGTTATCAATATTGAATGAACAAATATGAAGTTTATATAGTTTCGTTGTTTTCCGAACTAATCTTTTCAAACCCTCTAAGAACCAAAGACATCCTAAGTCAACTGAATGAACACTTTTGCAGAAGTGATCCACGTCCAAATAGGCTCATACCATTATGGCTCATCAGTCACACTATTGACAAGTTAAAGCAAAACTTCCTAATGTCGTTAGTTGTCTTTATGTGAAAAACAGCAGCATCCATAAAAATTACCAACGGCAACCAATTTTTTCGATCGGATTATGACAACGTGCTTTATCAAATATATCTACTCTTTGTACAGGACAACGCAAACATTTTTTCCGATGAGAAACTTGGCAAGTTATATCCTTGAAATCTTCTAAAAGGTTCCGTTGAAATTTGTTGCTGAAATGATCTGGCAACAGAAACTGGTTTCAGCTAAGCACATACATAGGCTATTCAGGAGGTTCCGTCACAACACTGTAAAAATACTTTGAAACATATAAATATTCCAGAAAAAGTGTTTTCAACTCTACAAAAAGTCTGTGAAAGCATTTCGTTAGTTTGGCAAAGAGTCATTTAAAAGATGGAAATCATAAATCCATCAACAAATTGTGCTCAATGAAAAAAAATTTTTTAATTATTATCGTTTTGCAGACAATAGTCAAACATGAACTTCAAAATAGCTCTAACAACACAATATCAACAGAATATTACTGTCCTTCCAAAGCACAATAGATTTTATTGTGATTGCATGGAAACTGGCTACTACAGTTGTAAAGAATATTGTGCAGAAATGTATAAGACAATCTTTCGTACGCGCGACGTCCTGCAAGCGATCACCACAATTTGGCCCAGACAACCCAGACAACCAACACCCGCTGGACCAGAAACGCCAAATCATCAAGAGAGTTTGGTAGTCGGAGGACCGTAAAACATATTGCGGTATATTTGCGGACAGTNAAACATATTGCGGTATATTTGCGGACAGTAAAACATATTGCGGCTTGCTCTTTGTTCTCTACCCGCTGATGCGCGAGACTGCCTCTCGCACTCCCCACAGGCAGTTGTCAGAGCCGAAATAACCGACTAAATTTCTGAGCAGTTAAAGTGATCAAGAAATTATAGGTAAGGTTGGAACAAGGGTATATGATAGTGACAGCGACTCATTTTCCGGCAGTAAACACCCATAGCAAGGTATATTCTTGTAAGTAAATACAATGTAGATACGCTAATGTTTNATCCCTTTTTGCATAATCCAGGTCTCTNTGCAGACTTTTTATTGTCATGTTATATTGACGTACGGTTNTTTTAGAAAGTATAAACTTGCCTCATGAATCTTGTCCATTCTTGCGATACTTCATTGTTAAGTTAGGGTCAGATCATTTGANAAATTATACAGGCAACATCATTTGTAAATACAGTAGAATTTGCCTAATTCGTCACCTCAAGGGGATTAGAAAATAGTGACGAATTAGGCGAAGTGACGAATTATGCAAACAGGTGAAAACTCTGTCACAGAAGCTCGTATACCTTATCATAGTAACCCGTATACATTGTGCTCTTAGTTACAGTAAAATACAAGTTTATGACGTTATGGTTGAATTCAAAAATTAATTCCTCTGCTCTATCTGGACCCCTGCATTCAATCTAGCACTTTTTAAATCTTCAACAAACTGCAAAGACTTCCCACGTTCTCCATTCTCTCAATGGGGAGCCGGGTCGCGCTTCACACCTCATGCATAAATTCGATAAACAAATTGCGAGGTGCAACAATTCTCAAATAAAGATCCTTTGTTTGAATTCCCACACATACTAGCTGCTTAGACATCAAAAGCGAGATTGCAAATGACGTATTAGCCGAACAAAACGCTTCTGAGGGATAGAAAGAGGTGAACAACAAGCAAAGTGACGAATTAGACGATGGCGAGTTAGACGAACAGAAATGTACACAAAAGATAGAAATTCTGCCGGGACCGACGAAAAAGTGACGAATTAAGCGAATTGACGAATTAAACGATGACGAATTAGACGAGTTCTGCTGTAGTACATAAAACGTAAGCTGCAATGTTTGTACATATCCTTTAGGAAAGTAACTTTTCAACAAAAATTAACATCTAGCCAAACTAATGAACTAAACTCTCATTGAATTTTGGTTGGCGTAAAAATTCGGCTGAGTCTATAAGCATGTACACAGCAACTTTGCGCATCGTCAACACCAGGGGCGTAACGAGCGGGGCCAGGGGGGGCACAATTTCCGAGCGCCGAATCATTATGTGGGCGCCG
>JGI24021J15306_10006334_pt1 | contig 14227 bp, 9 predicted proteins | sample Ectturendosymbi1_FD_15306 | JGI IMG/M metagenome (IMG submission 15306) | reverse complement strand
ATGAGCATTATCTCAATGCTCAACGAACCGAATACTTACTCGCCAGCCAATGTGGATGCCTCTGTCATGTTCAGAGATTGGAGAGAACAGAAGAACAACAATTACGAAGAATACATTAAAAAGCAAGTGAGTCGTCAAATTAAATAACCAGATCAGTTTGCCGTTGTTAGCAGCAAACATTGCGTAATGCTACCGCGAGGAAAATCTTTTCACTCGACTGCAATGACTATTTGCATGGGTGCATTCCGGGAATTCAACGAACTTCAGCCTCATGTTTCATAATATGGTTACTTATTAGCCATTGTAGCAGCCATCCTCGTCACACGCTTTCCATCGTTACATTTGATGCGAAACGTGGTTCCAGCGCAACACCCTTTGCAGTTCCGTGAAGTGAAAAACGGTAAAACAATCCTTGGCCGAAAAACCGGTTCCGGGTGGGTCTTGCAACCAGTAGCCTGACAGCTCTTCATATAGTTGCAAAGAAACTGTGACCGGAACAAAACTGCTGTGATGTATCAGCGGTTGCCATTTCTTAACAGCAAATCATCGCCAGGACGCGAAACTTTTTAAAGGTTCTCTCCGTGAAACTGATCGCGTTATTGCTATCACAATGTATTATTGTTATCACAATGTATAACACAAATACTGAACAAGATAAAGCATCTTACTGTTGTACGAGAATATCAGTACCGCATCAAGAAAAGCAGTTTTGAAAAAGAGAAGACGATGACTGTGGCTGTGCAGTAGGCGGAATAATATTCATCAAAGCTCCTTTGTTAAATTCACTAAAGTCACACAGTTAGCCACAGCACAAAAATTAATGTATTCTTCTATGACGGGTAGTGTGCAAGTTCTATATTTTTTGTACCTAATGTTAAAACGCATTATTCCCATCGAGCGTTTCATCTTGGTTTGTATCTGCCTTATATTTAGAGGATCTTCGAGCAATTCTATTTCTTTTATGTGAAATTTCCTAGAGGTATGCTGTTCACACAGAGGAGCAATAAAATCCCTAAAAAGCGGTATAAATTTGAGAAAATGTTAAATCTTCGAGAATGATTGTATCAATTTTTTTGCAGGAAAACTTTTCTCAGTCTTTAAAAACAAACTTGTCGATTCATCAAAGCGTATTAACACAAGCAAAGACGGAATTTTCCAGCTTTCGAGTAATTTACATTAATCGTGCCTAGTTTGGATATTGACAACATATATATAAAGCAATATTATTTACAACAAAATTATCGAAAACTCCAAGGTTTTCATAAAAATCCCGAGTAAGTGCAGTAATTTTTGTCACGTACGCTTTTCGAGATGTAGAGAAATGGACGATCAACTACATTTTGTTTGTTTTACAAGTCAAAAAATGACGATAAAATGAGGCAAGGCAGCATGAAGCCGCTGTTTTGCTGAAAGTTACAAGTTAAATTTTATTCATTTAAACCAAATTATTCATTTAAGATGAAAAAGGCAAAAACAGTTTGGAACAATCACCAAACAAACGATTCGTTTCTAAGTATGAGCCAAATTTAACTTATTCGTTGGCAGGTGGAATCGAACGCCTGAAAAGGTTGTTTCAAGCACAAAACCTGTGATTGAGTTTTTAGGCACAATGCTGCATTTATGCAACGCACTCAGAGATTGCTTTTCGGCCCGAACCGCCTGCGAACCGGTTCGAAGCTGGTTGGTTACGTTTGCAGGAACCGAAACGTTTGGTTTTGGGTGCACTGGACTGAAAGGAAACTTCAACTGCTCGGTTGAGAAACGAGAGAACTTGAACGTTTTCGGTCGCCGACCGATTCGACATCCTACTCTGTTACCATTTGTACTAATGAGGTGACAGTATCATGATATATTTGAATTTCAACAATCAGGAATCTATCCTCGAACAGTGGCGTAGCCAGCTAAAAAATTGGGGTAGAAAATTTTGGCGCTGCTAAATGNTTGACTTTCGGCGAGCAACAGTAATTTATTTGGGGCACGCTTCTCAAAGCAGAAAATGACTAGATATGCTAAAAATTTTGTGGGGGCGTGACCCCCCTGGCTACGCCTATGATCTCGAATGAGAAAAATGCAAAATGTCATCTTTCAAATGTTCGCAAAAGTATTCACAATCTGCAATACCTTGACCAGATGGTGAGATACTTAAAACAAGGCAGGTAATTTCTGACAAAGAATGCATCAACTATGAACAACTAGGTAAAGATCTGCCAAAGGTCATACGTTACTGTTGCTGATGTGTGAACTTCAATCTCTACAAAACATCGAAATAAACCTGCTGATTTCACCGAACTCTAATTACAATCGTGTGTCTAAGAAATCGAGTTTAAATAAACAAGCAGTGGCGTTTGACTCCTGTCATTGAATGCTACGTGGGTATGCAACGAATGCGCAGAACGATAAAAAACTAATCAGAGAAATCAGTTAGTTCATAACTACTTTCAAGGGAGATTCAGTCGATAAATACAAGTAAACACATGAGGTCTGCCTCCTAAACGCTTGGGCGATACCTTGCGTTCCCAAAATCATCATTAAAAACAAAAGGTGGGCTTCAACCAAGCAAGCTGTGTGGGCTGTTGAAGTTGTAATACTTCATCACAGATTGACCGTGTTCTTGCTTACCATAAGCGCACTCTTACCTATTCACAACTTGAACCATAGATAGTGGCGTCGTGCCTTCAGGGCCCGTAACAACGCTTTTGAATACCTTTCTCTCCAAGCGTTGTTGTTTTCATCGTTAACATCATGAGAAAATATAAACAGCATCAACCGCTGAAACGTATCTTCGATTAGTTCTCTTTTATAAATTCATGTTGCCTTCGTTTTCTTCAGGTTCGTGAAAGCAGACGTGAAGCGGACCGTGATGGAGTGACTGTTCCAACAACAATTGAGGATTATTGCGTAAGAACGACTGTTAAAGTTGCGTCCGACACTTGCTTTGAAGTTGATGAATATTTTGATGATGACATGGATGAAGATGATGACGCCGCTGATTGCAATGATGTTGAAATTACGGAGTGAAATTTACGCTTGCTTTTTGCAAGTGTTTTAAATGCGCACGAAATTTACTTGGAGTCTGAGCGCAAATCTCAAATCTCAGCGTTGATTTAAGGGTTGATCATGCAGAATAGAATGTAAAAATTTTAGCACTCAAAATATAAACTGTTTCGGACCTCCCATTTCAACGAAAATCGTCACGTTAAGCAAAAATAGTGCAGGCTTGAAATAAAAGTCACGAATTCCATGAACAAATTTGCGAACCACTTGCTAAACACCGAGCCTTTAAAAGTTCTTCAAACTAATGCCAATCAAGATGAATTCGCGATTTGACCTTCAAGAAACAACAGCATATTTCCGTGAAAGGAAAGATTTGAAAAGCACCATTGATAGGTAACTTTGGTGAAATTTCGTCACTACATTTCAACGCCGACGAGGAGAATTTTTGTTTAAAAACAAGCTTGCGTAGCAAGCGGGAGGTTATGTACACAATGTACCTCTCAGGTCAAGAGAGCTTAGAGCTTACAATGCAAGATGTTTGAACACTACAAAAGGCCGTGCGTTTTATAACTTAAAATAGTATTTAGACCCAGGGACGGATTTCTAGTGCTGGCCGCCCATAGGCTATAAAATGGGTGCTGCAAACTGCCCAAGCAAAGCAACTCAAAACTTTCGAAAAAATTTTGCCTTCCCTGGAAATTCTGCCGCCCTGGCTGTAACCCCGACAGCCTAAATGGGAAATCCGGGCCTGATATTACGACACGATGTTGGATAATAAAACGTATGAAGAAAAATTTCATCAGAAGCTTCACTTCATGAAGAAATTGTTTGTTCAGCAAGAGTAGCTATACAGTGTACTGGATCGAAAATATAGTTGCGTTGGTCGAATTTTTCAAACCCATGCGTCTCCTGCAGTCAATATAAGAAGTAAATGTAGTGATGAAATACAGGCATTAAAATTTGATATTAAAAAGACAGTAGATTTGCATGAGGTCTCTTAAAATGTTCCACTTCATGGGGGTGCTAAATTTTCTAAAACAAGGTTTCCCGAACATACTGGCCCACCGATCTCTATTTGTCAGTCTGTTTTTTCTAGGACCCTAATCTCATATCGCATTAATTTCGCATCCAACCTGTGTGGAAAGATAGTACAAAACGAAAAATAAATGACACTGAATCATGTTTTAGGGTAAAAAACTGATCAATGGGACGGATGGGTTTGCTTCTTACTGGCACTTTATCGATTCTCAGAGCTACTTCTGACAGGCAAACTCGCAAGTCAGAATTAACGGTAGGTCTAGACCAGTATTTTGTCTTCATATTTGTAACAGCTGAAAATGCTGTCTCACGTATGTTGGTAAAAGCAAAAATTTTAGTTGAAAAGTTTGCGAAATCATTTCAATCACCGCGCTAATTATTTGTGACTGTACACATATTGTGTGCAATGCGTATGTTCAACTTTTTGAAAAAATTTCGTCATATCTTTGCGGACATAGGCGTAGCCAGGGGGGGGGAAAGGGGCCATGACCCCCCAATTTTTTAGAAAATATTGTCATTTTGTGCTCTGAGAGGCGTTTTTCTAAGCAAAATAGTGTTATTCGCCTACAATCAAATTTTTTGGCCCCCCACAAATTTTTGGGTTGGCTACGCCACTGTTTGCGGACCCTCAGATTAGGCAGATAACCCCAGATTAGTCTACCATCGTCTGTAGAGAACGAGAAAATTAGCCATTCTTGGTATAGACCAGGGCTGCGCAACCCTTTCGCTATTGCCGGCAGCATTACGTTTATTTTTATGAATTTCGGCCGCCAGTGAGTTCAAGATGTTTTATATTTCGCATTTCTTCTGTTTTGCTTTCACACACTGAACCTACCCTGCGCCCAGACGTCTGTTTGGCTTTCTTTCTATTAAGCACTGTATACTCAAACAGCAGACAAAGAGTTTTTAATAATGCATCGCCACCATAACTTCTATATTTTAAATTACGTAGTCATCTGCACGGCCACATCATCGAAGGCCACATGCGGCTGTACGGCCGCAGGTAGTGCACCCCTGGTATAGACCAAGGGTAACTGCATTTAGGACTATTTTCAACAAAAGTTCATAGATATCCGTTTCATATTTTCCAGTCTATCGAAAAGAATCCTTTCCGAGCATAGAATCAGACACTAAGATCTTACCGATTAAATGTTACGCCTACTAAGTAAGCATCATCTGCTCTTATTCATATAGAACCAGCTTTCCAGTGTCGAGATTAACACAACACAGTCTGTTTAACTTAACGACCCCCTTCCGAAAATTTCCAGTAGTTTTAAACCAAACACAACTGCAGTTATGTTTGCACAATAGAAAATCACAACAACTAAAACATAACGTACGATAGCGCTATGTTCAACAAAGACTCATTTATTTAGTTGATGGACATGGCAGCATCAGTGAGAGAGACCCGTGCCGTATAAATCACTCCACATCACAACTCATTGAAAGCTAGAGCAATCCCCAAGTTAGCTACCACATTCAGATACATAATTTAGTAATTTACTAACACATTCTTACGTCACAAAGTTATTCGTGCGTTGCCAAACGCAGTAGCATACTGAAATGGTTAAATCACACTTGAAACAATTTTAAATGAAAGAGTAGTCAATCATTTTTGCCAGGTGATCCTTTTATTTTGGCTACTACAAAAAGTAGTTCCATATACGAAATATAGAATATAAAAGTAATTGTGAATATGTTTATCAGAAGCTCTCGCGACCCAGAAAAATGGCAAACGACCCCCACGGGTGTCGCGTCCCCCAGGTTGAAAAGCACTGGTCTAGCGTCACGCTTTAGCATCACAGTAGACATCCGTTTTTGTTCCAACACGGTTTTTACCTCTTCCGTGATCAATGTTACCTCTGCTAGTTTAAACTTGCAACTTACGAAAAACCACATTATCTCACAAACTAAAGCACAATCTAAATAAATATGTTAAGTGACTCTTGCGATAGTTGATTGTACTATGCAGCAATTGGACACTCAGCTGGCAAACTGTGCTGATGAATGGATCCTACTAGGGGAAGGGTGTGCATGTTGAGGTTGAAGTGGTTAAACCACGCTGTGTTTGATGCAACAAACTGAAATGCGCTGTACCCGGCATTCGTGAATGAAACTAGTGATGCCCTGCGAAGTGTTAAAGCTAATGGACCAACGATCTTTCATTAGAGACTTCAATGCATGCGGTGAACACAACGCTAGGCAGGCCCGCAAACAGGGGTTGTGCAATCGGGCATTTGCTCCCCCGAAATTAAAAAATCATGTTTAGTTGATAGGTACAACAACAAGTTACCGGTACAACCATTTTGTCCCCCCGAAAATATCAGCTGACGCTGGGGAATGTAAGGGTGTGATTGGCAACATGGTGATGCTGAAGGAAATGACAACTGAAAGCTCCTGCTGCAACTGTGCTATAATAACGCATACTGAGCATCATGAACACTCTTTTCCAACACAGACATTTTCACAAATTTGCTACGTATAGTGCAGAGATTCGTTGGGTCAAAGGTCACTCACTGAATGCTGCATGGTTTCAGCTGAGTTGTTCCGTTCAGCGTTGGACATTCGTGAAAAGCGGTACGGAACTCTCGACCGATCATCACTTGATATTCTGCAGGTTACGTCTGGAAAAAAAAACAGGGCTTATACCACTGTGCAAGACTAAGAGTCGTCCTACCGAATAAAGTAGGAGTACTGAATAAAGTAGTCGTCCGAATAAACTAGTTGTCCTATCAAATTAAGTAGTCGTCCTACTGAATAAAGTGGAAGGCCCTGGTGGACAAGGATATAATAAAGTCTTTTGCAGACAGCGTATCGTCATTGTTACGAGATCTCTCGAAAATGCACAGCAGAGATGGAGTGGCGGTTGCTCAAAGCAACTGTAGCATCATCTGCTGCTCGGGTATGTAGACGGAAAATACTGGGTCTGAACAATCACAGCAAAAATGTAACTCCGTTGTGAAACCAGGATGTGGGAGATGCTATTCGAGCAAAGAAAATAACCTACAGAACAAAGCCAAACCTTCTTTGTATTCGCAGTAGGCTGAGGCGCGAAATCCCTCATCCCTGACGGTGATAAACGCGAAAATGCGCAGACCAAGTGGTAAATCCAAAATGCAATCTTAGAAGAATTCCGGATAACAACTAGATTCCAATTATTGGCAACCTATAAATTGTTCTCGCAAACCATCCCGCGTTTTTGCAGCAAAAATCTAATATAACTCGACCCATCAAAGACAAAACGGTGTCTTACTCACCAATGATGAGGAAATACTCGGTAGATGAAGAGAATATTTCAAACCCCTTTGGAAACCAGCCACTATCACACCATCAGACATACAGGAGGTGGATTTGAGTGGGAAAATAACTAGCCGAAGTCTTCCTGCTCGTCAAAACGCAGAAGGTTTGGAACGCTGCAAGCTGTGATGAAATCCGATCTGAAATGCTCAAAGCCTTGGACAGAAAAGTTTTTAGGCTGACTTGTGTGTGTCAAGTGGCCTGGTGTTCTGGGAGGGTATCGGAAGGTTGGTAAACTGGGTGATCATCCCCATACAAAAGAAGGGATATAATGCAACAACTATATCTCTCTCCTTAGCCTCCCTGGAAAAGTGTATGCCTAGTGCCTTGAAAAAATGTCTCGAAATATTTGAACTTGCGGGGTTTGACGTCCTGGGCGTAGCATTGCAGACCGAATTTTCACTGTCCAAAAAATTTTCGGTGTTGACGGCCGCCTGTTACTGACCGTCAAGTCATTGTATTCCTGCTCAGACGTTTGTGTCCGTGTTGGTGGAGTTGAAACACAAAAACCAGAAGAATTTATTTGCCATTATACTGCTTCTCAACAATATGCCCTTGCTATACTCGCTCCACTTTGCAAACGTTTAACGCCCCCCAGTTTAAAAACCCGGGGGGTAGACAGTCACAGCCGAGTCGACGAGGGTGTTGGAAGTTGTAAGATCAAACTTTTGCCTTTTGCGGACGATTTGGAATTGCTTGCCTCCTCTGAACAAGGTTTTCAATATGCACTTGATCGGTTTTGAACTGTGTGTGACCAAGCGGGAATGAAGATTAGCACTACAAAGACAGAGGTATTATGTCTCTCCCGAAAATCAAACCAATGCGCGCTACAAGTAAGCGGCAATACTGCAATAGGCATGGGCATCGGAAGGGGCTATGCCCCCCCTGGATTTTGAAATTTTCAGCAAAAAAGGTTGTTTTTTCAGTTTTGAGTGGGAAAAAACAAATTTCACCAGTGTTGTTTTGGGCCCCCCTGGAAAAATTTTGGAAAAATCCCCTAGTGCCCCCCCTGGAAGAAATCCTTCCGACGCCCATGGCAGCAGGTAGAGAAGTTCAAGTACCTTGGTGTGGTGGTTAGTTTTGACGGAAGGCAGAGCAAGGAGATTGTGAAATTAGTGAATCCCTGAATGTCGAACCACTTCTCTGAGTAGAAAGATCTCAGCAACAATGGATCTGCCATGTCAAATATGACCACAACGCTTGTGCATCGTCACAACGGAACTCAGTTGAAAGACTTTGTTTTTGAAATGTATTTATGCTAGTGATGATTTTCGCGCCTATTTTGTGTGAACGCTGATGTCAGAACAGACATTGTGTGTAGGCTGGTTGCTTTTTTCGCATTGCTTGTAGAGTTTTTGTTTTATTTTGTGTCGGAGATGCGATTGTACCAGTATCTAGATCAGGGTCTCAAGCTCAAATTTCTTCGAGGGCCAAATGAGGACGGATAAAGTAACTGAAGGGCCGCATTATGACGCAGACGCAACAATGGTTGTACCTCAACCTTACTCTTTACTAGAAACAGATATTACATCTTATTTCCTGAGAAAGATATCATGAGTTATAGGCAAGTTATTTCTAGCGGTCTCCACGTTCGTCAAGGAAATTGATCACTCGCTAGCCGAGCACTTTTTAAAGCCTGTGAATATACTAAATAACGTAAATGCTAATTATTTGAAAATTCCCAAAATCATTGCGGACCGCACAAAACGCCCTCGTGGGTCACATGCTGCTCGGGGCCATATGAGACCCTGATCTAGATTACAGTCATAGTTAAACTTCGATTTGTCTATTCCTGCTGCTGAATCTAGTCAGCTTTGGTTTATAACGGATCACTTGAGATTAAAAGCAAAAGAAGTCGCTGATGTGGTCCTGGACTTCTTTTTCTTTTGAGTCAGTTCTTCTAACCACTGTTTGGCCGCACTAGATCTCGGGGCAGGTGTTGAGCAGCCATTCGATTGTCTCATCGTCCAGAATCGTCAGCCCGTGCAGTCCATGAGGAGGTCGATCGATAGGAGGTCGATCGATTGGATCGATTGGGCATTGGAGGACAACATGGTCGGCGGTTTGTTCTGCGCCACACTAACAGGCCGCAGAGAAGCCCATACCCCATTTGTACAAGCAGGAGTGGAAACGTCCGACACCGGTGCGGAGGTGGATAAGCCGGACCCAGACTCTTCCTGGGAGGGTCACTCCGGGGGTGGGTGGGTGCCGGTGTCGCGAATGAAAATTCGGAGTTTTGTGGCGTTTTCGGCCCACACCGCATTCCATTGGTGATCCGTGTCCAGTGCGCCGCACGTATGTTGTTGTTGTCAGATGAACTGATGAGTTGTTGTGCGGCGGGTACAAATGGGTGTCTCGATTTGAGGCGCCGTGCATTTGTACTCTGGACTGGTTAATGGATGATTAAGCATCGGATGAAGAAAAGGGCAATCAAGTCTCATTGAAACTTAACTTGTTCCTGCAGGTCAACGTCAGCTAATTTGCAGCTCAGATGCAGAGAGCATAGAAGATGCGCAGTGAAGAGTAAGCAAGTGGATGCATGCCAAAACTTTCAATGGTATCCTTGCTGAAGAGATGTAAGTCGAGCCGGGCATTTAGGGTCGAGCCGGGCTTCGGGTTAAGTTTATCAAAGTCTTTCGGGCCGATTTTGGGCCTGGATATAATTTTTTTTAATAATATTCAAAGCAACGATTTTTTCGTTCGTGGCGTAGATTTGTTGTGTTCACCGCTGTAATTTCTGTGAGTGAAGTGATTGTGATTTTTCTTTTTAGAATCGTTCATTCTAGAATTGCAAACACACCTACTTTCTTTCGTTCTCTGCTCGGATTAGTCTCATGGCTTTCAAGACGGTGACAGCGGTGAGGAAATTATAACTAGATGGAGTTGCGTCGAAAAGATCAATTACTCGCGCGATTCTTGATTTACTGTAATTGTTTGAAGCATAGGCAGGGCATCAACACATAAAGTTTTCACAGCTACTGCAAGAGTGTGACCACATTCCAAAAGTCCTTAAAATATAGTAAGCATTTATGATGTGCGGACAAAACAGTATGCCAGAAGCGATTCTTTGACTGATTGTGACGTACGTCAATCAAGAGACTCATAGAAGAGGAGGATATAATTTTTACCGGTGGATAGGTGATGTAGAATCGTTTAACGCTCTTCTATACGGTACGGGGTTATATGAAAAAGAGGAAAAAATACCTCGATCCATTTCCTTTATAACAAACTTTACGGTACTTTAATTTGCCAAACGCAATGGGCGCACCTAATCAATCTTTTCTGAAATATTTGAAGCTTCATGATGAACCTAAGCGAAAATGATATGGACCTGTAGCAAACAAATTCGACCTTGATATTATATGCTTTCCAGTCAATTGTCTCCATGAAAGTATACGTGTATTGGATGAGCACTTGACTCCTCCAAAAACATGTCGCATTTTCATTAAATTTTTGCTAAATTAACCCTACAAACATGCCATTAACTTGCGCATACTAGCAGACATATAAACCAAGGATGTGGAAAAAATCATTTCTTACTTAGGCTTCCATGAGTGGGAAGAACGCTGAGATATTCGTTTTGCTGTTTGTGTTGCGAGCGATGAAGCTGAAAGAAAAAATTATAGGAAAACTTCACATCCCTTGGTTGATGCAACGTTTTCACATCTTTGCCTCTGGCAGGAAATTTTCAGTAAATCAAGATTTTGATTGTTGAAGCTCTTTGGAGGACCAGCTACATTTGTCAACTATTATGATGCTACTGGAGACGGACGCTTTCTATTACAGTAGGTTTAAATGGCACGAAGAAGGCATTGCTTTGTTGGTACAATATCATCAAAAGAAGGGCAAAATGTTTCCATTTCTTATTGCGTCGATCATTCAATATATATTTTTTTTTTCATAGCGATAAATGCTATGAACTGCAACTGCGGCAGCGTTTTTGTACACTACTTGCACAAAGCTTGCTTCTCAAAAACGATAAGGCATAAAGCTTGATATTTAAAATTAACAGAATAATTCACAAATCTAATAAAGACAATAGTGTAAATTGGGAAACTTACCCATGACCTCTAAACAAACTTGCATATGTTTGACCCATTGAGTCTACACAAAGTGTGAAAATGGTTGTGTAGTGTATTTGCGAAGAAGAAGCCACAATCAGTTGTCGCAAAGGCTCTGCAGTAAAGTTAACAAATATTTGTCGCCGTAGCTTTAACATAACAGTTCGTTGGTTGATCTAGCCATTTTACTGACTTCATTGAGAAATACAATGGACTTAAAATGTAAACACCATCCTTACCCCAGTATTACAAAACTCATCGATCACATTCAGCTGCATGCAAAGATAGCTTAGTATTACACGTGATTAAATTTGTACAAATCACGGGCTTCTAGAAAACACAATAGCTTGTCTGCAGAATTTGAAGTCCAAATGGGAAAAATTTTCAATTTAGTTTCATTTTGGTCACATGCGCTTTATCGAGAAGACAGATTGCAAGCTATCTGTAAGTAATGGCAGTGTCAGTGCTCTCAGCACTTACAAAATAAAAAGCATCTGGCAACTTAAAGTTAGGTTTTGCTGCTGACTCTTCCTTGCAGTTGAATGATTGCAAACTTGCTATAGGATAGGGTGGCAATTAATTTAAGATAAAAGTTGAAGCGCTTTGAGGCTATGCACAGGTCGGACTCTAATTACTTAAAATGGTTAATGTTTTACTCGTGGGCAAGGTAATGAGAAATCATTGATGAAAACGTTAAGGCTTCACACAATTGTGATTGAACCGATGCAGAACATGTTTTAATCATCACAAGTAAGTATCTACTTTAGAAAAGGGTTCTCAACCTTTTTTACTCCTAAACAAATTTGTTCTGACCTCGAACCCCTACAATTTATAATGAAAAAATAGCTCCCAAACGTTCAGAAGGGACTTAAAAATTTTATATTAGTAAAGAAAATTAAACATATGGACAGGAAAGGATGACACACATTAACATTTGAATATAAACTGCAAAAAATAATCTCTTGCTTGAATTATGTACGAAGTAATAGAATCAAAAGGGTGACTTCCAAAAGCACGAAAATAAAAAAAACAGATTGCATTTAATGTTTACACAAATCATGCTATGTACGTTTGAACGAACCTCGCTTTCTTGTCTAAATCCATTGCAAACAAACAAAAAAGCCGCAGGAGACTAATAAATATATAAAAATATTCCTCTCAACGGACGCGTCTTGCATACCTAGTTGGGAACCATTGCACTATTTGTAAGAGAAACTTTTACCAAAACCATACCGCACAAGCTTACTGACAAAAACTTGATTTAATTGACCGAACTTGCCCCAGTCATGACAAAGGTTATGTTTACGAAGGTAACGAATGCATGAGGCCACCGTGTACTGCAGTGTGAGGAGCTGTATGATACGGGGGACTTCCTTTATTGACTGTGCATATTCCAAAAGCAGCAGATCTCGGCAAGGGGCTCACGTTTCATTGGCTTTTATATACACGGAGCTTCAAACGAGAAAGTGTTTCAAGCCAGCAACAGTGCAAACAAAACGTGCTTTTCACAAAGGCTTGCACTGTGCTGTTTAGTTTTCACTGAGCAGTCGAGATTTGGCCATCAAACATTTCGTAGTGGTTTTGAGCGAAAGCAGCGATAATTTTACAAGTTAAATCATATGCATGATGCAGCAAATATTGGAATCATTGTCTTTGAATTAAGGATGTTACTGCGCCTTATAATTTCCCTACTGCATATTCAAACAGCAGGGTTCTTGAAATTGCAAGAATTGATTAAATGGAAGCACTGTGTTTTGAAGATAAGTTTGAGAAACAGTTTTCAGTAATGTTGAAAAGCTTCATAATGTGTATCATGCAGTTCTGAAGGAGGATTACTGCAACATGACAGGACAGGCTTAACATCGAATAAAAATGTTTGGAGAATAACTCAAATGGTGCTTGCAGTGTGCAAAGAGGTCAACATGATGTTACAGAGTTTAGGAAGTTGAAGAAGGCTTCACAATAAAAATTTACCCAATGTTATAAAACAATTAATGATCCATTACTCTTTTCGTCGCAACTTGCTTCAAGTAAATATCGTAAAACATTTGCTTGCGCAAGTCACAGCAGTCGTAACTGAAATAAGTAAGAGGTTGCTTTGATACGAAACGCTTTTTCATGCACTGCGGTATCAATCGCCGATCAGACTTTGCTTAATCGGATAAAACAAGCAAGTTCGAATTGACAGGTTTATTTTAACTTTCCCCTTCGTGAAATGATTACAGAAAGTGAGATCAAAAGTTCATAAACATTTTACTTTATATCTGGCATTCAGAAATTAAGTTTACACAGAAACGTGTAGGCTTGAAATGTCCAGCAAGCAGCTTAAAAAATTTGTTTCCTTCGACACTAGTAGTTCTTTGACTGACGGCGACATTACGATGTCTTGCGGAATACAAATGAGTGGATTTCTGTCAAAAAAGCCAGTTGGACACCAGTCAACGAAATGGTCAAAAAGGTGAGAAGATTGCAGAACATGAGATAATCTAGTTTTGCAGCACAACTTTCGCAAGTTAATGCACTCACCAAATATGAAGGCGCAGCAGTATTTGACGATGGATTGGAGCGACGCAGGTTGCTTTCACTATTTCGTTTACCTTATGTCACTGTGCAATCAATACTCGGTTGCGTCCTGTTGCGTTTCGTTGAGAACCAGTGGTGAAAGTAGAATCATTCTCTTACCGGAACGATATTTGTCAATACCCTCCCAAAATTTCAGCCATAAATATAAAAAAGCAATCAAGAGCACGTCTACTTTTGGCCCACCCTCTATTGTACATTTTAAAAATACAAAAAACGTACGGTACATTCTGAAAACCACCGTTTCAAAATCAACC
>JGI24021J15306_10006333_pt1 | contig 14228 bp, 8 predicted proteins | sample Ectturendosymbi1_FD_15306 | JGI IMG/M metagenome (IMG submission 15306) | reverse complement strand
GCAATGTTGAAAACGAGACTGTGACCTTCATAATTGCACGTCGTTAATGGTGGTCTTCAAAGGCTAAGACAATACCCACTGCCAATGTTTCTCAACCTGTGGGCAAATGCCCACTGGCGGGCCACAGCCCAGTTTTCAAGTGAGCCACGGAATTAGGACAAAAACATGTTAGAATACAGTTATCTAGACATCTAATCACCACAGTATGAAAACATACTTATTGTGTTTAGCAGCAAGATTCTCACTGAATTGCATACGAAATGAATTCGGTACTTTAGAATAATGTGTGTTTATTTATGCATATAAAAGCATATCCTATGCTAAAAAGGTAGTGGGCCGCGCAGTAGTTACCAAAAGGTCTCCGGGCCAAGTAAGTAAAACTTGAGAAACTCTGTTGTAAAGAGTTCCGCTCTTTCTTCCATATCAAAATGATATTTCAATTTAACGTCAAACTGTAGCAGGCACAGTAGAAACGTAAGCAAAAACACTGATAAGCTTTCTATTGCGTTTAACTTCTATGAGTTGCATCAAAAGGTTTCATTAAACTATGAAGTTATGTTGCCAACTTGCCTAGCAGCAGACAAAAAACATCGGAAAAAATTTTTTAAAAAAAGAAAGGCGTTCCCACACGTTTTTGAAGTTTTGCTTTAAAATGAGTTTGAAGCTGTTTTCAAATGGCTAATTATTTGGGTGCGTTCCCACATCTTTTTTGTTAGGACTACATCCCTGGTTGTAAGCGTCACCTATTGTAAATTTCAGACCTACAGCACATCCGTATTAGTCAGTATCACCAATTTGGTCGTAATCTGTTCAGTACAGTCCACTCGCAGATTTATGCTTGAGTGTTTCATCAATTTGAGAAAAAGATTCTGGTGGAGGTTGTACAAATAGTGCTAGTTAATGAAAAATTTTACCTGTCAGAGGTATGAGAACATTTAACCATTGTACATCGTCTTACCACATTTGAAGGCAAGGGTTTCAACAAAACAACAAATGTTTTAGAAAAATAACAAACATTTTAGCAGAACTTTTGCTTCTCGAAGCAAAAACAGTGTTTCCCTCAAGAAAAGAAAAAACCTGTTATAGCAAACATACGGTCTACAAGCAAATCAGACCTGCAACTCTGTCCCGGCATGAGCTTTTGCAATATGTTTCTCAATGGTTATAGACCTACTTTTCAAAACAGACAGACTCTAAAGATAATAGTGACAAAGCTTGTGTAGCATAAAACTTGGTAACAGTAGAAAAAAACACTTAATTCTTTTAATCCATCATTCCCTGTTCAGTGTTTTTGAGTTCTTAATCTTGATGTGATGTGCAGTGACATATTCTGGCAAATATTCTCAAAACATGCAATTTTCAAACTTACGCAAACAATTGGCAAAAGCTATTCAAAGTCATGATGACTTCCCCACCGGTCTTCACAAAGTTGGTGGTTTTCAGCGCAAGTCACATTTCTTTCGGTTTCTTGAGATGCTGAAGAAAAACTTTATTGGGCTGACGTTTTGAAACAAATTGACAAATGAGAGAATGCTTGTTACGGCATGATTTGCATGTTGTGACCCTCAAATTTCAAAAAATTACAGACTTAACCTCACTCTCTTAATGGCAATAATTGAAAAAACGTCCGTACCTTTGAAAACAAAAGCTTTTTTGCAGTGATCAGGTTTTTGCAATGATCAGGTTCTGCAAAGGGGTGTTTGGCAATTTTATTACTATAAACGGAAGATAGTTTAGTCACTGGTCAGTGATAGTGGTTAGAACACAGCAAACCTTGTGTCTCCGATTATAGCATCACATAGTAGATAGAAATAGCGCAATCTGGAGATGGAGTATTGCTGTGTCGCCTTGCAAGTTACATCATTCTCATGGGCAACGTGTGTTGCTTCCAGCCTTTCTAGGCATATCAGCATTTTTATTTTCACACGAACTTTCAAGCTTTAGGAAAGTGGAAATGTTTACTAGCCTAAGTTATTGTTTGTTGTCCCTTTTGGTTTTTAAGAAATTACAGGTGAAGCACTGCTGATCAGAGGTGTACGGAGTCTGAAATTTTTGACTCCAACTCTTCTCCTGCTTCGGCTGAATATACTCCGACTCCGAAACATTTTAAAGTTGTGGACTCCGACTCCTACTTAAACTCCAAAGCGAATTATCTAAAGGCAGTGGTCATAGATATGCCTAGGTGGATCTTGAAATTTGAAAAGTTATTCATACGCCACGTGTGACATAACAGTAACGCACGACGGGAGTGGAGTAGGCTTGGTAGAAATGAAGTAAATGTAAAAGATAAACCCCAAATCTAACCCTAACCTTAACCCTAATCGTAGCTCTAACCCTAACCTAATGCAAAACTAACCCTGGCCTAACCCTAAGTTAAGGCTAACCTAGCCTAATGCCAACCTGTCCCTAAGCTAATGCTAACCTAACACTAACCCATAAAGGTAAGAAGTAAGCCTGAAAAAAGCAAACAAAAAAGTAAAGTCGGCAAGGTGAGAGTCGAAAACCAGTCCACTGGCATAGCAGCCGTAACGCCTAACCACTACACCACGAGACCCACGCCGTATGAATGACAAACTGACCGTTTTATTTGAATTGCGTCAGGACAGGCGTATCCGTAGTCGCTTCTTTATCTAAACCAGCGTTTCTTAACCTTTTTCTACCTCAGCACCCCTTTTGGTCGCGCCCAAGGAGTCCAGCACCCCTACCATTGGCTAACACCTTTGTCCAAACGTATTCCTTTTACCTTTGACCGCCACATACGTAACCTTCCCAAGCACCTCCTGAAATTGATTTCAGCACCCCCTGGGGGTGCTAGCACCCCAGATTAAGAAACCCTGATCTAAACTTTTGGCAGTGTATAAACGACCGTATCCGGTTTACGCATTAAAAAGACTAAAAAAACGTATCAAATGAATCTGCTGATCACTGCAATATATATATGCCAGTTGCTTCTCAGATAAAGAATTAAGGTGGCCATACATTTTTTTACCCCATAGCCTACCTTAAAACCTAACAATTTACCTTAACCGCAAACCCATCAACACTAAACGCTAATAAACGTTTGACACTAACACTGAACCCCAACCCTAAACGCTAACCCGAAACCATAACCTTAAACATTGACACAAAACCCTAATCCTAATGCTAGGCCTAACCCTAGTCCAAAAAGACTTGTCTGCTTTTCGAAATGTACATCACAAGGGGTCCAAAAATTTTTACTTACAATCTTGTGAAAGTACATCAAAAGAAAAACCAAATACAACAAAGGAGTCACTCGAACTGACGATTGTCTAGTCACTTGCCACTCGACCATGTTGACAGTAGTGAGATTTCTCTAACTCAGTTTTATATCTGGCAGAAAACTAGATAGGGATACGGTACTTTTTGTCCTTCAAAACAGAAAACTGGATATGCTGCTTGACAAGACACTATACCTAAACTTTTTATGTGAGCTAAATTTCATTGGCCAGCAGATTTTTAACGTATCACCGTGAACAAGAAATCGTCCAAATCTTTACACGCGTGAAACTCGCCAACCTAACCTGACTTACATCCAAGTTGTATTAAAATTTTAAGACTTCCTGTGAAGTAGGTTTGCACATTTGAAGGTTCTGTTATGACATGCTTTGTAAAAAAACAATCTGCAATAATAATAATCAGTAATAATCAAAGTAACCTCTTATTAAAAAACTGACTCCGGCTCCACTCCCGCTCTTGCTCTTGCTTAGAAAAATCAACTCCCGCTCCACTCCTATTTTCGAAAATCGTTAAGACTCCGGCTGGAGTCTACTCCGACACTCCGACTTGGTTTGAGCAAAATCTAATTTCGTGCTGTTATCGAATTCCCGAAGTCGTAGTTCTTGCGCCGTAATACAGTAATGCATACAGTACTTTCGAACTCACGTTGGGTTGACAAATATGGCAAAATATCGAGGATTAGTCCATAGTCCATGTTTGTGCATGGATTGACCCTGTGGATAAATACATCAAGTATTAAGCACAAATTTTTCTCATCGATATTTTTGAAAGGTTTTCTAATGAAAAATTTCCACCATTTGTATGTTCCCAGTTAAACTTTGTGTTCCCAGATCACGGTATTTCAGGAGATTTCAAAATGCAACAATAACTAAATGACGATTATATACTTTCAAACAAACCTGCTTCAGAGAAAACCTTAGGAGAACGTGCCCAATCACAGCAAACCTCGTTGAAAGATTCAGTTTGAGCGCAGTGAGACAATTCAAATAAAACTGAAAGAAAGTAAGTGGTTGGGTTAAGAAACGCTTGGGAAACGTGCATTTATTGCAAACAGAATTCGAGTATTTTTCTCAGTAGGTGAGCAGCCACCGCGCTGCTGGATAGCTGTCAATGATCGAAGGAGAGCGAAACAAAATATTTCGCTTGTGAACGCGATATCTGACATTGTTGTGTCATCATGTCACACCTTTGTGATGAGAACGTTCGCGGTATAGTACTACATGCGATCGGGGCAGACGATAAGCCGTTGTACTCATATTCATTTTGTTTTATCAACTTGGTATATGTCTTCCTGAGTCTACAGTCATTGCGTAGTTTTTCGTAACTGGGAATATCAGTGTAGGATTCGAACTCACTACTAGGTCGTTGGAAGAACTTATTGTGTGATACATCCTTTGATTAAACAGATCGGGTTGAATTTNGGATCAGCTACTGATGCAGCTGTAGCGATTAAAAAATTGAATATGTTGCGTTTGTAAATGTAAAAAACAAGGGATCATTTGCNTTAACAGGTCTGTGGATTGGAGATGACAACAGCAACTAATATGTTACACGGGAGAATAACTTGTTATGTACAAATATATCATCCTTTGGCACTAAAGGGCCAAAACCCTGGTGAAGCTCCTATGATAAAACCACAAAGATCGAAATGACAAGGTTTGGAGATTGAGATCTTTAATTCATCTCCTCTACAAATACATGTGTATGCAATAATCGCCATCTCCACAATTGTTCACTCCCTCGTTAAAAAAAAACAATTTGAATTCGGGCCAGGGTCAAAGCAAGAAAACATTCTGGTTACAAAGCTCAGTTTGTAGAATAGGCGAGCAGCCGAACTTTAACCTAAGATATATTCTCTTTCTTTTATAAAATTCTACTTTCGTTCCGAGAGCGTGCATGCTATATGATTATTATTATCAATGAATGTGTTCCACAAAAGGTTTTCAGTTTTATTTATGCAACCTCCATTAAACAAACAGTATCACTGTATCCATTATTATCATCCCTCACATCGTTAATGGCAGTATCACCATTGTTGCTATTTTTGATTATGTTATACCTCATTATCAGTAATGGCATTACTTCTGTTAACGTCACTTTTGTTTGAAAAAAATTTGCTACTTGCATTTAAAACAGCATTGCTCAGAATTCATTTGCAGCAAGAGCATTAATTGATGTGTTGCCAATCAATTTTAATCAGAAAACCGCAGCGTTTTCCAAGTGGCTTTATCATTCTGACTCCCCACGAGAGTCACGTTACGTTTAACCAAGTAGCCTACTTTATGGAGCAAAACATTTGTTTGTGGTGATGCTCATTCCTAATAAAAATTAACAACAATAATTTAAGGATTTGTAAGCAAAAAAATCGGTGTAGACGTAGACGAATTCTGCTACATCCAGTGACGTCCGTGACGTTAACAGGAACGTCTTCCAGTTTTGTTTCGAAGGCGAAGCCATGAGACCTGGTTTTTGGAAGTACTTTAAGCTATTGGGGCTTTAGTTATTGCTGTTGCAAAATTTTTCAAATAAAAAGTTATCAACTGCCTTGTCTACAGCAAGGCATGTCTCTTTCTTGTAATGGAGAGCTATTCAACAAATTTTTGGCACTAAACCACATTATGTTAATCTCAATCTCAAAATGCCTACATAGATTACTACTAAAAGCAGGCAAAACATTTGTGTTTTTCTGACGTTAATCTCACATTCACCTGGTACGATGGTGTTAGTTTGGTGTTATCAAACCTATTGTGCTTGGAAGGTTATTGAAGATTGTTTGTTAACTTGTTTGAACGTTGTTACTCTGCAAACGCAGCTAAGTGTTTTACAGTACAGCGCAGCTCTCGAAGACAACATCAGTGACTTTTTATTTTTCGTCTCTGTGCTTAGGAACAACTTCTCAAAACTACTTGTTGTTTTGCGTTTTTATTCGAGATTAAGCAAGAACTAAAACGCTTTTAGAGATACAAGGTTTCCACCAGTCATGGTAGCATGTCGTACAGATAGAATATAAATTGAATTTCCATGTTTCTGCAAAAATGTTTTAGACAAGCGAGTGGTCAACTATTGCGTAGTGGTTTTCGGTGCACTTTCTTTGTTTCAACCAAAGTTACATCTTTGCAAAGCAGATTTTTTGCGTTGTTAACAATTTTCGTGTGAGCAAGACAAGTGTCATGATGCTACCAAAACAAAGACCGCCAGTTCTCACGTATCGTTGCTTCATGCGGTGTATGCGTAACAACAATAGGAACATGCGGTGACTTTCCAACAAAACGCGAAACTATTATCCAATCTGAATCCATTGTACGAAGTTGCGATCGCATTGTGACGTACTCAATGAGTCCTTGTAATAATTTTAGAAGTGAAGGCCGGCTTGGAGTCTTGTTTTGTCTCAGGTCTTCGCCGAGTGAGGTCGACTGCCTCTTCAGTTGCACTGTGCTAGCGTCAGAAGGGCTGTGACCCTTGAAAGTTTTGGTCGTCGCACTTAAATCCTGTAAAGGGAATTGACGACTCGCTTTCAAATACGACCCTGCTTGCCGCAAAGCCGGGTGCTTTGGCCTGTTGTGAAAAGTCCTGCGCGTGATTATTGCTACAGGTGTTGTTCCAGGTGAGCGACCGTCTTTAACACTGTTGCGTTCACCCACGTTCAGCGAAAAGTTCAGCTCCGTCGGCCCGAAGGCCCAAAAAGAGTCCTTGCTTTAGGCCGAACGAGCCTGTGAAAACCGCTGATGAAGAAGTTAGGTAGAGAACATCCTGCCAGCAAGGAGATTGGCGTGAGGCATTCTGCCCCTGTGTACAACTCCCCCAATCAACTTGAACCTAACAGGGCTTTGCGCAATGTTCAAGCTCTTCACGATAACTTGAAGATGCCAGCGGCAAGGCTTCCTGCTGTTTTGACGTATTTGAGATGGTTAGATCGTATGGAAGCATGGAATGGTCGTAAATATCCTACAACGATCAACGAAGCTTCGGCACGACTGCGGGACACAGAGCAGTTGTACTCGTGGGGTAGCGATTTTGGAAATCCGATAGTTTTGCCCAAAATTAAGAAGCAACCGCATGCGGAAAAGTTTAGCAGTGCTCAGATCAAGGACAACGTGTTTGAGAGTGAACGCAGGCCAGACAAGTCCAAGCAGAGACGAAGCCGAACAGCCACAAGAAGCCTGAATAAACCCACGGCTTTCTACGTGCACGCAATGAATGGTTTCAAGTACTGGCCGCCTGAAGTTTACGCGCCGCCGCAGCCTGCAACAAAATACAGCTTTGGAGAACGTTTCAATCCCGGACGCTGCGGAGTTATAAACGATAGAATATATGCGCGGCCAAGCACTAACAAACATTATTGGACTGAGTTTCAATTGCATCAAAATCCAATAGGATCAGGAAATACAGTCACCGGCCCTGTGCTTAAAAATTAAAACAGTTTGGGCACGTAGATTGTGAAAGGCTATGAACGATTTGAAACATATTTCGATGAAAAATGAAAATCACCGCGATTCTCCATTTTCAGTTTGAGAATTACTGTTTCTTAATGTTTTCCACAGCCATCAGCTGTGTTCTTTGCAACCGTTTATACTTTATTTATCTCGAGTATAGAACGTATGTTTGGAACAGGGTGGGATAGTAGGCGAAACGTCCATAGCTTATGTTTGGATGATGAGTTTACAATGACATGCAGATGTAATATGTATCTCCAAGGCGAGATATGCTTCAACGTCAACAAATAAGTGTAAATTGTTTTCCAGATAATTCAGAAAACACGGATTAGAAAGAACTATATCAGAGTTGCCTCTAATTAAGTAAAGATTCGCTAATAATACGTGAAAATTGTACAATGTTTGATAATAAATGCTTAATCACTATAATATATGGGTTGAAACCTTCGAAACTAACGGTTTAGAATTAGAAATCGTTGATGTACTATAAGTTGAGCCAAGCTGCTCATTGCTTTTCGAATTAAATACAATACCTTGCATTAAACATTACGTAACAGCTTCAAAAATATCGAAAAAATCTGTCGAAAAAATCCTTTCAAAGCCAAGAAACAGACACCATGATCTTAGGAGAGTATGTATTTCGCGTACTGAATGGGCACAATCAGGTCTTCATCAAATACAATTGTCAAAAGTTCCATAGGATTTTGTTGTTCATGTTGCTAAATGTTAAACAAAATCATCATTTTGAAGCGATGCGCTTCCGAAGATAATATATTTTGGATTGCAAAAGTTTTCCTGTGACGTTTTGCTGTTTCGCTCTGTACCCGATCATCCATTCTACTGAAAGCTCTGACATTGTTCATAAAATAGGCTGATCAAGTACCACTGCTCGGTCAATACTAAAAGCTGTTGCAATGTGCGAAGACTTAGAGAGTTTTCCGTCATTAACGAGAGAAATTTGTCGCTGGTATAATGGCTACAGTTGCTTCGGTCCTATTCCTGATCACCGTAGAGCAGGTGATTTGTCGGAACTTTTATCAATCACATTATCTTAGTATGGATATGGTTAGTTATTGGGTTTTGATGAAGGTTTAATAGTGTGACATACAGTAGCTAATACCCTTTGGGAACATTTTACACCTTTCTGAAAGAAGTGTTAATCCATCAACACCACAAATTAGTGATGTGTTTGGGATCAAAATAAGAAAGAAAAGGTAAATTATGCTAATTCGCCAACTATCAAACAAAAGTGAAATAAAGGAAAAATATATGAGTGGCTGGAACGTCACACCCTGTTGTAACAGGCAATTTCCAATGCTAACCTCAAATGGGGCAAACCCTAAGAAGACAGTATAAGGATTCTAAGCAAATATTTGCCTATTATGCAATGCTGTACAAACATGGGCGCAATTAGGTGGGGGACACGGGGGATGCGTCCCCCCACTTTTTCAGACAGTGGGGATATAATATGCCATGTTACCCCATATTTTTCTCTTTANGTTTCGTAATATATTGGTTTCACACCAAGCTGTCCCCTCACATTTTACAACAAAATTGCGCTCATGTGTNCAAATGGCTCAAAATATACTGTCAACGCGTAAGTATAGAGGGGTAATAACAACTTTATTCATCTTTTCAAGCTTAAAAGGTTATCCTGTGATTACTTTTTTTTAATCTATAAGGTAATTTTCTTTTTTTATAATAACCATGCTTCCAAGTCAATTTGTATTCTCGCTCTATGGTTTGTCTTGAGTCATAATATCTATGCTCCTATACGTAGACACAGGAGATAAAAACTTCTGGGAGCTNCAGCGCTTTGATCGAAAAAGTATGTTCATGCCCAAAAATAAGATTTTGCAAAACATTTTACAAAGTATTTAACTNCCCCAAGNAGTATTAAGACACATTNAATGCAATTTTTACTCCATTAATCTCAACAGAGAGTTCAATTGCCAAAATGTATTTTCTTTAAAAAGTTACAATTTTGGAATAGCATTATTGGGACAACATAAGGATTTATGGATTTTTTATGTTTGAATTGATTTTTGCCAGAAGCAAAATGTGTTGGGGTGCCACAGCTCTTCCTGCAGCCCACTTCCTACGCGTATGTTCATGTACTTTGATAGGTACGTTTTATTTAGTGCGTTTTCAAATCGCACAGTGGTTTGGTTGTTTCTGAAGCACGTTCCGAGCGTTGTTACCTCCCATTAGGTGGCAGTGAGAGTAGCTTTGAGAAATGGAGAAATCAATCGTGATTAAAAGACACATATTTCGTCAACGTGCATAAAACAATTAGTAAAAGTGCTTTGAAACAGATGACTGCTGAAAAAAGAAACAGTATAGCGTAGATTTGCCCCAATTCACCAAAACGATATTATGATCAATATGACCCATACTGTGATTCAGCTGTCTTTATGTTGTTCGGTATCGTGCTCCATGAATCAGACACGTCGAGTGTTATAAGTGGTGGTTAGTAGTTTTCATGGCAAAATTTATTCTGGCTGTATATAGACCATTGTCAGGATGGCACGGCTAAATCAATTTCCGGTTGGACCGGGCAAAGTGAAATGATACAGAAAACAATTTCTTATTCGCTGTTTTCATTGTTCCATTCTGTCCTTTACGTACCAAACAGAAGTGAGTTCTTTCANTTTGTGATTTACTGATTACCATGTTCTTTCATTTATCTTTACGCTAAAANTTTCAAAAAAATATAAAAAACANTGTTCTTNTGCATTTGTAACAGCACACCTAATTGTATTGTATAATGTCATGTATGACGCAAACGCTGCCTTGTAAAATACTTTGAAAAAGATAGTTCGATTTTTAAGGTAGTGTATGAACAAAATCTTTTGTAACGAAAACGCACGCATTTTGCCACTTAAAAGTTTTGAGCAATTCTCGACGCATTCCACTTCGTCTAGCTTTCTTTAAAAAAATTCCAGTTTCACGAAAATTCTTAAAGAGTTGTGTTGTATAACCAGCCAAACATAAAAGTAAAACATGAAATATATGAAACGTTTGTGAGAATTTGAGTATTACCCAAAGACTGTCAACTTCTTTCGTTTGCGTTTGTATCAAGAAGATTGTCTAAGAAATATTTTGAATAACTGAAGAAACTTGAGAGAGTGTCGGTGTGAATGCAGACTTTCTACGTCCGTTCGAGGTTATCCACTTTTTCAAAAAATGTAGCTTCATTCTAACATGTCTCGACACAGAAAACATGTCAGTGCATAGGTGTAGGGAGCAGGAATATTTTTGGGGATGCGAAGGATTTTTACCCGAATTTCCCCAAGCTTTCCCGAAACAAACTCCAAAAAATGACCCCAAAAAAAACCAACGACTGCATTTCATTTCATGTTGGGCGCATTTTTTCAAATCAAGGCATTTCAAGCATCATTTTGCCCAAATTTCACCCAAACTTGCCCAAATTTCGCCTAACTTGGCTGAAAAGAACTAAATGAAAACATGATCTCCAAAAAAAAACGTATATCGGTTGTGGGTGCCATTTCTGTAAAATCAAAGCACATACTGCAATTTTGCGAAGGTGTTCACACATTTTGCCCAAATTTCCACAGATTTTGCCCGGATTTTTACCAAATCAAAGGTTTTGGGGGTGCGGTTGCACCCCCTGCACTCCCGCCTCCTACACCAGTGCGTCAGCGGATTTTCCTGTCATGTGTCATGCAATTTTGAATCATTGTTAGACGTTTTCGAATTCACAGAAGTGCAACATTTTGGATGTGTACTACGTGCATGTTTGTATTTTTCCATGGCCTGCTCTTCATGAAAAGGACCACTGTGGACGCATTTAAAGATTGGAGATATTTAAGTATCTGTATTAGCCAGTGACAGGTTTTCTCAAATCTGGGGTGGAATTGAATTATTTCTCATAGATATGAAACTTGCTAAAAATTTCGTGGCGATCAGATATCAGATTTTGCCTTTTGTATTAACAAGGAGAGGAACGCATTTTTCATTAAAATATGTGAATGGAGCTTTCATGAAACTAATATAAGCAAAATAATCTCCGGAAACCTTTAGATTTTTGGCTGGTTCATAGAAATTTGTTGCGTTGGAGTGCTTGACTCTTAGCAGCAGGGATTCAAAAAACTGCTTCGCCTCTTTTTCCGTCATACAATAATATAACTTACTGCATAAGAGTTTTTCTGATAAACACGATGTTCTGACGATCCTCATTGAATAAATAAAGCTGCTTGCATCCACTTCATGCTTTAATTAAGGGTATGTAATATTTCAAGACCTTATTTATTTGGTAAAATTCAATGCAACTACGCGCCACAACCTAGCAAATGACAAATGACGACCGTCCAGCTCAAGGACAGGCACAACCACAAAGATGTGTTTCTCTGTCAAACAACCAGTGTAAAAAAATCAGTGTGAACGAAGCATTCAACAAATCTTCAAGCATTGAATACAACATTCTTTTCCCTCGCATGAAAACAATTAATGACATGCTTGTACGTACAAGAGACACTCTAATAAAAGGCACAACACCATATCACAGACAACACCAAAAATCAGATACAGGGCACAACACCGTATCTATAGACAACTCGTCTTTGNCGTGTTGACCTTCACACTCCATGCGAGACATNACGGAATGGATGTTTCGATACGAGAAGTCTAGCTAGTTTACCTAAGCCCTGTCGTTTGCCGTATCATCACACAACGATTGCACAGAGAAGCTGAATCCGGTAAGTGATGAGCGTCGTCGCTCGATTCATTTACAGGTTTACCATACCTATTTTTTGCCACGCATGGTTGTCAAATGGTTGCTTGTCGCGAAGGTGCAATATCACAAAACACAGGATATTGTCGACCATCTGAAAAACGCACATGATCACAGGCCCGTAGCCACGGGGGGCATTCGGGGCAGTGCTCCCCAATTTTCTGTGGTCCTCCAAATTTTGTTGGGCTAAGAAAAATTTGTTTCAAAACATATAATGAAAACAAAAATCTCGCACTCCCAAAAGTATATTTTGCTCCCTAAACCCTAAAACCTGGCTACGGGTCTGCATGAGCATAATAACATAGCGTGGTATGTACCAGATCGACTTCTTCATTCATAGGATCATACTTGGTTGAAAGAGCGCAGTGGCGTCGCAAGTACGCAAGANCTGTGAAACTTAACCAAGTTGGAACTGATATACGCCAGTGGCGATTCTAGAATTAAAAANCGGGGGGCCATCGCAGGGCCAAGAAAAAAGTGGGGGCCAACATGAATTTCTATCTTGCATGGTGATTTTCCGTTGTCGTGAAGATTAATTTGATATGATTAACCCTATCAAACCTAACATAGACTTGTGAATATCGTTCAATACGGTCTAGCCTGATTAATCACGAGAGACACCTAAATAACACTAGACGCAATCGTACACTTGTACTGCTATGTCGATTATTCTGTGCAAACTGTGCAACTTCCACAGCACTACACATTTGAAACAAAACACCATTCCCGAACACAATTGTGTCGGCCCCACGTGAACAAAAACAGCTTCACGGAAGTGGAAACAGTTCGCAGCAAAGCGAAATGGTTTCAACCACGAATTCCATCTTGACACAGCGACAAGTAGGCTGTTGATAGCCAACTACTGTAGTTGCGTCAAAATATTCTTACTACAAAGCAGTTTCTTTTTAAACAAACCATCTGCCAACAGATTGGTGACTACTGACTAATCGGTTTTTGTGGTAGCTTACGGACACTTTGTGACTGTGGTGTAACCACAACAATTCTATGCAACTACTATCACGAGTGTAATACCCATCTGCAGCGTGGATAAGGTTAGGACTACCAGTATTCAATGCACTATGCATTTGGGGCTTCGGCACCAGTCGCACTTAAAGTAGGATAGCCGCGTCGCAGATAGGTATATGTGAATCGGCGTTTAGGGTGTGTTTGTGTATCTGATAGCAAGATGTAAAAGCAGGCGTAAAACTGGCTTTGCAGAATATTCCCAGCAAAGTCGTTTATTTCAATATTCACATTAAATTTTCCTGTAGGTCAGGGGTGGACAAACATTTTCTACGGAGGGCCACATTGAACATTTATTGCTACCGAGGGCCGCATGCTCGTATTACATTTATTACATCTATAATCGCTTGGAAAACTTTTAAAAAGTTTTACATGAACTACCACAAAATGAAGATAACAATAGTCACTTCCGGTTGAGTAAAAATGTGGTTTCGAATGAAACAAATGAAAAAAAACTTGATTATTCTAATCTAATTGATAAAATTACTTTAGCATAGACTCCAAATATGTACTATCTATGTACGTGTGACTGCCCTGCGGGCCGTAGTTTGCCCACCTCTGCTCTAACTGATCCTCAAAAGCTGACATTAATTTAATTTAATTTATTTGTTTATAGCAGACACGAAGTCCATAGTATGAACACACACACTCTGCAGAATCCAGGTTGATAAAATCAGACAATACAGAACGTAGTACAAGACATTGAAGCCGGCGAAATCATAGGGTTACAGACACTTTTTGCAACTGCATTGAAGACAGAA